>Ga0310690_10000122_pt1 | contig 176685 bp, 148 predicted proteins | sample AusTroGonzalo_MG_2_FD_207661 | JGI IMG/M metagenome (GOLD analysis project Ga0310690, IMG submission 207661) | Bovine rumen microbial communities from tropical cattle in Woodstock, Queensland, Australia - Gonzalo_04 (v2) (version 2) | ecosystem: Host-associated > Mammals > Digestive system >... | reverse complement strand
TCGTTGTAGCTCATGATTAGTCCTCCTGTGTTTTTATGGTTTACTTTTGCTTTGATGCCACAAAAATAGACCCCTTGGAGGACATGAAGCGTAACAAATGTTACAGAAGGTAAAAAATTCCGCAACCCAAGCCTTTCGCCTGAATTGCGGATTCTTCGTTCCATGAATTGCAACGTGATTGCAAATCCAGCCGAACAAGGTGCTATCCCATCATCTTTTCCACCTCCTCGCGGTGCTCATACAGGGTACATCCGCCAGTGTGCTCCCAACCGAGGGCGCGGGCAACGCGTATCTTGCGGAACAGGGGAGATTGCAGGGCTTGACGCAAACCTATCTGCGCCACGTTGCTGTCGCTGAAAGGGGAGAAGGGACAGGGTTCAGCAGCCCCGTCAGGACCGATGTGGAAGAATCCACGGCCTGCAGCCATACAGCCGTCGACGGCTTTCTCGTCACCTGGGAAACTGAGGAAAATCATCTCCTTGAAACGCTCACGACGCAGTTCCATAATCTGCTCCATCTCGGCCACATGCTCATCATGGAAGGCCAAATGTGCTGTGCTCTCATCGAAGGGCACGTATTCCACATAGAACACCAATCGACAGCCTAACGAAACAAGATGGCTGAGGAAGGCTTCGGAAGTCACATCGTGATAGTTCTCGGTAGTCACGGTGATGCTGGTACCGAAAAAGAGTTTTTCTTTCTGTAGCATCTCCATTGAGCGCAAGGCCCGCTGAAACACACCGTTGCCGCGTCGGTCGTCGGTAGCCGCTAGTTCTCCTTCGAGACTGATGACGGGCACCATATTGAGGTGGTTTTTGAAGAACTCCGTATAGACTGCTCCTATGAGTGTACCGTTGGTGAAGACGGGAAAGATAATGTCCTCCACTTCGGCAGCACATTCCAGCAAGTCGTGGCGCATGAGGGGTTCGCCTCCGGCCAATAGGCAGAAACTGACACCCAAGTCGGCGGCTTCCTTAAAGATGGAGTTCCACTGTTCGGGAGTGAGAGTAGGTTTCTCGCTATGATGGCCTGGGTTGCCTGCAATGCCATTTTTTCGGGCATAGCAGCCTTTGCACTGCAGGTTGCAGGTGGTGGCAATGCTGGCAATAAGGAACGGCGGCACGACAACACCCTCTTTTTCAAGGTGCGCCTTGCGCCGCCGTTCGGCTTTGCTTATGGTACGCTGCATCCGTGACACAAAGCGGGCCTCGCGTGGGTTGCCCAGCACGTTAAGGTAGGCTTTCGCCATGATATTGCGGATGGTCTCCGCCATGTAGGCACCAAGGTCCATACAGCTTAAAGGACTTTTTTGACGAACTGACTAAAGTTTTCGATGTCCTTTTTGTCTGGATGACCAGCTTTAATGGGACCCATGGCTCCCGGACAGGTGAACTCGCGTTCGTCAACGGTGATGCCTTGTGCCTCGAGCGCTTTGCGCATCTGAGGGACGGGCGACTTGATGATGGCGCATGAGCCGAAACATACTACTCGCTTCACTTGGTCGGGCGTTAGACTTTCGATAAAGCGCATCACGCTGCCATCGACTTTGCCGAGAAATACACCAGCACCCAGCAGAAGCAAGTCTACTGGCTCCTGCAAGGGAGTGCCCACGGTCTGGGGCTCACAACCCACCATGTCTTTCACGGCCTCCACCATTTGTTTTGTGTGGCCAAATTTGCTGTAAAATCGAATTGCAGTTTTCATAGCTGTATTTTTAAAGCGTTATCACCCGCTTCATCTCCAAGTTCTCATAGCCCTCAGGGCAGTGGGTAGACAGATAGACGGTAGGGTGGTCCTTGACGAACTGGCGTACACGGTCGAGGGTCTCGCGGGCGGCCTTGATGTCTTCGAAAACGACACTGAGTTTGTTCGCCTTCAGGGCGGCATCGGTGTAGGTTATATCGCCGTGCAACATATAGAAGAGGCCGTCGCACTCGGCAATGACGATGCTGTTGCCATAAGTGTGCCCCTTGGCCTCGATGAACCAGATGCCGTCGGCCACCTGCTGCGCGTTGGGGAAGTTCTTATAAGGTGTGCCGTACGCAGCGCGGACGATATTTTCACCTTCTAACTTCATTGCATCGGCATCTTCCGGTGAAATGTAAATCTTTGCGTTAGGGAAGTACTCCAGTGCTGCCGAGTGGTCGGGGTGCTTGTGGGTGACGAGAATCTTGGTCACTTGCTCGGGCTTGTAGCCGAGGGCAGCGAACGAGTCCATATAGTCGGCCACCTTTTCGCCCATATAGAGCGGTGCGCCGAGTTTCTTGGCGGGGGCCGCCATGCCAGTCTTGAAACCAGTATCAACAAGTATCACTTCCTTGCCCGTGTCGATAAGGAAGTTCTGCAGCGAACTGCGGAAGATGATTTGCTCGTCGAACTTTTCCTTGCCTTCTTCTCCTCCGAAAGCAAACTGCTGGGTCATGAACCCGCCGTCGAACATTCTGATTGCTTTGATTTCCATAGTATTGTTATTATTGTCGTGATTATTCTTCTACGGGTACGAATTTCTCCTTCTTCCGCTTGCAGCGGGGGCAGCGCCACGTATCGGGCAGGTCTTCAAACTGGGTTCCTGGAGGTATTCCCTGCTTGGGGTCACCTTTTTCTGGGTCGTAAGTGTACTTACAGGGGCATTTCATCTTTGCCATAATAGAAAGTGTTTTGTGATTTGAAAACAAAGGGACGGTTTTGCTGTAGTACAATCACTCTGGCAATCCCGTCCCATGAAGAAAAAATTATCGGCGTCGAGGTGCAGATGCACTCGTCGAAGCCACTGGAAATCACTGGGCTGGTGCCCATTTGCAACGGACGGGCGACACGATGGCACCCTCCTTTTTCAATTCGGCAAAGGCTTTGTCAACCTCTTTGCGGTCGATGCCTGTGATTTCTGCAATTTTGCCTGCGTTGACGGGAGCGCCGAACTCGCGCATGGCTTGTAATACTTTCTCTTTCATAGTTGTAGGGGTTTGCATTTAGTGATTACATCATTCCCATAAGGAAATTATCATAACCGAATTTGTCGATGTAGTTGAGATATTGTCTTTCCCAATCCATGTGCTCTTTCTCGCCATCGATCCATTTGTAAATGAGCTTCTGAGTCACATAGTCATCGGCAAAGGCGGCAGCCAATTTGCTCATTTCCTCGATGGCTGTAGGTTGATAATCCGACTCAATCTGTTGTTTCGGGTCGTCATAGAAGGGGAATTCCACGGTCTTCATGGCCTCTTGCAAGTCGGCAGGTTTGCAACCGAGTTCCACAAGGCGGTTGAGCACTTCTTCCGCTTCGTCCCATTCTTCTTCGGCTTCCTCTTTCCATTTGTCGGCGAGTTTGTTCCAGCCGTTGAAACGGTCGTATGCCGAGAAGGCAAAGTGTTGCTTGCTGTTACCAAACCATACTGCGCCCATATAGGCGAATGCTTTTAATGCTTCTTCTTTAGTCATAGCTTTAAGTTTTTAAATGTTATTTGTTGAGTTTCTGTAATTCTTCAATGAGTTTGTCAAGCGTAGGAATCATTTCTTGCTCTTCGACCTGTTTCAGCGTTATCTCCTTGCGCATGCTCACATGGATGTCTGCCGCTTGCTTTCGCATGGCACGTCCTTTTTCAGTGAGCGAAACGATACGTTGGCGTGAGTCCTCCTTGCCGCGCGTGCGGAGTACCAGACCCGCCTTCTCCATACGTTGCAAGAGCGGGGTGAGGGTGTTGGTTTCCAAAAACAAACGTTTGCCTATGTCACACACCGGTTGTTTGTCCTTTTCCCACAACACGAGCAACACAAGATATTGCGGATAGGTGATGCCAAGCGGGGCCAGATACGGATGATAAGCCCCCATGGTCAACCGCGCCGCCGTGTAGAGACGGAAACAAAGCTGGTTCTCTAGTTTAAATTGTTCGTCTGCCATCCTGCAAATTTATATCGTTCACGATGCAAATATATGGATTTATTTTTATATCGCAAGCGATATTTTTAAAAAAGTTGAAAATTAATATTAAATAATCACAATTATTCCAGCAGCCAAGGCGGCAGGGATGCCCAGCAGCATGCCGATGAGCGCGCCCTTGATGTGGAACCAATAGTCGTGGTAATCTTTGACCATATCTTCCGTTCCGGGGATGACAAAATGCTTGTCGTGGCAGAACCAGATGCAGTCGAGCACCAGGGCATCGAACCAGTTCACCACCACCCAAAGGGCGTATGCCGTCAAAGCACCGCACAGATAGGTCTCGCATCCGTTGACATACCTGACCAGCAAACCTAACAAGATGCCAAAGATGATCATGGCGGCAATCTTCTTGGCATAGAAACCGGGTCCTCCAGGACGGTTGCTGGCATCCACCAGTCCCAGTTGGTCGCACCGCTCAATGATGGCGGGAGGGTAGTTGAAGATGCTCTTGATGGGGTTCCGCGACATCAGGAACACGAATAGCGTGAACAGGGCGCACGCGATGAGGGATTCGATTAGGAAGGTCATTTGTCTTTGGTTTATTTTATAATAACGTTTATTCTACTCAAAAATGCCTCATAGGGATAAAGCCCGTCGGCATTGGCGTTCAGACCTTTGAGCCTTACAGGATACACCATCGGCGGGTTCTCCAAGTCCAGCAAGGTCAAATTGCGCAATTGCTCGGTGCTTTGATAAACCAAGTTGAGCGAAACGAACACTTGTCCCTCGGCGTTTTCCCATTTCCCGATGACGAACTTGCAGCCGATGGGTGTCTTCTTCTCAATGGTATTAGGCAGGCTGTAGTCTTCGGCTTCCAAGGCGGCCAGCACGCTGCCGATGTTGGAGTCGTGGCCGCAGAGGAAGGTGAACTTTCGTTCTTCATTCCGAAGTTCTTCGAGCATCGTCCTCAAGAGCGGTCGGGCCACTTGACATGCCACCGCCGGCGCAGTGAACAGCACGTCGCCGTACCAATCCTTGATGGCGGAAATGCTTTCCCAGTCTTCCCAAGTCAGCGTATCGCCGAAGGCGGCCTTCACCGCATCGGGCTCCTCATAGTATTGCAGGACGAGCGCATCGGCGGCCTGACAAGCGAGGCGCAACGAGCCGCCCATGCCAGGCTCGCGGTATCTGACGAGATACACGTGCGCATCGTCGGTGCGGAAATGGCAGGTGTCGCCTTCGAGGCAGGCCTTGCTTTGATTCATGTCGAGCACACGCTCCAGCACTTTGTAGTTGTCCGCCATCATCTCTCCAATGCCAACCATGCCTTTTTCGCCACCCATCGCGGCAATCTGTTGCTGGGCGAGGGTCCTGAAGGTCTCGTTGTCGTCGGTGATTTGCGGATGGAACACCGAATCCATCTTGCCTATCTCGCAATGGTGCTCGATGCGGACATTGGCCAAGGGCAGCATTCCCGAGGAGAAGTACTGTGCCGTGGCGATGGTACGTTGCATGGAGTTGGCATAAAAGCGCATGGTGCCCTCGGCGGGTATCTCGTTTTCCTGCATCAATCCTTCGCTGACGAGCCATTTGCGGAAATATTGGCCCATCATCGTTTCCAACGCGCCGCCGCGCAATGACAATTCGCTTGGCGCGGAGGACCAATGATACCATTCGTGAGGCGTGATGCGTTGCAAGGCTGACTGTCTTCCCGAAAGGGGAGAGCGGATGTTGTGGCGGCTCAACACCACGACTTGTTTCAAGGTATATTGCTCTTGGTTACTTTGTCCCCAAAGGCCTAACGAACACAATAAAAACACGGATAGAATGAGTTTTTTCATCGCGATGATGTTTTTTATTGGCACAAAAATACAAAAAAAGCCGCAACCCGAAGGTCGCGGCTCGTAGCAATGGAAACAGTCTACAAGACCGTCACCCGTTTCGTTTCAACGCCCTTCGCTGTCTCTACCTTGATTAAATACGTACCTGCAGCTTGACGACTGAAATCATATTCGAAGACATCGCCACTTGCGGGGCTTTCAAAGACTTTTGCTCCAAGCACGTTGAAAATGCTGATGTTTTGGATGTTTTCAGCCTCGATTTTAGTGATTCCATTGGTCGGATTGGGATAAACCGCAGAAACATTGTTCTCGACTTCCGAGACCGCAGTGGGCTCAGCTTCAATAAACTGATAGAAACCATTTAACCCCATCGGGTCATACCAATTGGAGTTTTGATACGCTTCGGCGCATCCATAAGGAACGGTAAGCACCTGGGTGCCAAATTGTTCAAACACGACGCAATTCCATCCTGGCTCATTGCCCAATTCGGGAGGCGTGGTGGCCAAAGAAACGGCTCCCGTAAATCCTGAGCATTTCCTAAACGCATAGTCGCCGATGAAAGTGACGGACGATCCTATGGTCAGCGTTCCATCAAAGCCCGAGCACTGGAAAAATGCACCGCTCCCGATGGTGGTCACTGAATTCGGGATGGTCAAATCTCCCGTCAGATTGAAGCAAAATGAGAAGGCGCCAGCGCCGATGGAAGTTACTGAATCCGGAATTTCAATAGAAGTCAGTCCGTCCAAGCCACAGAATGCGTTTTCGCCGATGGCGGTTACGGTGTTGGGGATTACAGTGTTTGCACATCCTATAAGCAGTTCGTTTGTGCTTGTCATGATGATGGCGTTGCAGTTGTCTCTTGAATCGAAAACAGGGTTTTGCGGGTCGACGTTCATGCCGCTAAACGCGCAATATCTGAAAGCGTCTGTGCCGATGGATTCCACGTTGCTTGGGATGTTCAACTCGCCATGCAGGCCGTTACAATCATTAAAAGCATAGTCGCCGATCACAGTAACGGAGTTGCCTATGACCAAATCGCCGTCGAAAGCATAGCACGTAAAGAATGCGCTGGGCTCAATGGTAACCACCGAATTGGGAATCACCAAATCGCCGGTGAACCCCGAGCAATAGGCAAAGGCACCCTCCTCGATGGTGGTCACGGAGTTCGGGAGGGTCAAGCTGGTCAGATAGAAACAATACATAAATGCGGTGTTTCCGATGACTGTCACAACATAGTTATGCCCTTCGTAACTCACTGCTTCGGGAATGACCAAGGCACCTTGGGCATTGTAACCGTCGACATGGCCTATAACCGTAACAGAGGCGCCATCGCCGTTAACGCGATAAATCAAATCACCGACTGTGAATTCCGTAGGATTGGAGCCGTAAGTCATGAACAGGCAGGTCGGATCATAGCCGTTGCCTCCATCATGCAGAGAGCCCAAATTGGTATATGCTCCGGTATTGGTGTCAAGCTGATACAAATTGCCATAATGCGCGCCAAACAATTCGCCCGTCAACATGTCAAAAGACATTTTTATCGGCAAATCAATCGAGCCGATCACGGTCAACTGCGCATTGGAAAGATTCAACAAGCCAAACTCGCCCCAAGAACTTATCATATAAGCGTTGCCGTCCATGTTGATGGCCAAATTGAAACCGTCATGCTCTATCACGCCATGGTCTTGCATGTTGCCGGGGTTGGCAGGATCGAAACTTTTTAGGTGCTCTTCTGTGATGATATAAATCAATCCGTCGGCAGGGTTGTAAGCCATATCGTTGACGTATGGAACGCCTGCAACCATCACCTCGGGTGCTTCGATGAGATTATTGGAAGCGTCGAATCTTGACCTGCAAATGTTATATCCGTTGTCGTTGTTCACGCTCCACACATAGCCGTCGGCAAAGGTCGCTGTATTTACTGCAGGAAGCACGTCGGACGCAACTGACACCGACCCTAAGTTCTGCATGGAAAAAGAGATATACTTGTATTCTGCCGGGCTTGGCGGTAAGATGTATCCAAACCAGTTGGCGGTTGATGCGGGCCCTTGTGCCTTGGCGAAGCCAGCGAATGCCAACAACAACAAAACGAGATGCAAGTGCTTTTTCATGAAAATAAGGTTTAGCTTGACATTATTTCAGTTCATCCGAGCATCTCCTGCAAGTCTTTCTCCATCTCTTCAGGCTCGGTAGTAGGAGGGAAGCGCTTCACCGTGGCACCGTCGCGCGAAACGAGGAACTTGGTGAAGTTCCACATGATATCGCCTTCTTTCTCCACGCTCTTGCTGATGGTCTTGAACAGTGTGTGCGATGCCTTGGCTTTGATGCCTTTGTATTCCTCGGTCGGGGCTTGCTCCTTCAGGTAGGTGTAGATGGGGTGTGTGTTCTCGCCGTTGACGTCGATTTTCTTCATCAGCGGGAAGGTCACGCCGTGGTTAAGGCGGCAGAACTCAGCGATTTCCTCGTCAGAGCCCGGCTCTTGGTGGGCGAACTGGTCGCAAGGGAAGCCGATGATGACCAGACCTTGGTCTTTGTACTTCTGATAGAGGGCCTCCAAGCCATCGTATTGTGGAGTGAAACCGCACTTCGAGGCGGTGTTGACGATCATCAGGACTTGGCCTTCATACTGTGCGAAGTCCACTTCTGCGCCTCTGTTGTTCAGGGCTTTAAAATCAAAGATCTTCATCATTTGTCGTAGGATTGGTTGAATAAACAATTCTGCAAAAATAGAAATAATCCAGTATTATGCATTACCTTTGCATGCAAATTGTCGCCAATACACAATATCTTGTCGCATGTCCACTTCCTTTCAACATAGAATCGTGACCTCGTTAAAGGTGACCCGTGGCCTCTTTTTGACCGATGTCAATCGGACGCCATGGGGGCGCGTGTGGCAGCTGTTCTCGAGGTTTACGTGGGAGTTGCCGCAGACGCTTGTGGGCTGGCTTTATACCTTGGCACGCACTTTCGCCGGACAGGTCGACCGTGTGGATGTCCTTGGTGGCATCACCTTTGCCACGAATTCGGGATGCAACTATTGGATGGGCGTCTCTTTGGGCACTTTCGTCGACTTGTGGACGTCGCGAGGGATGTCTGGCAAGGGCGAAGGCTATGTCACAAGCAGCCAACTCTGTATGCACGAGTTTGGACATACCGCCGACAGCCAACGCTTCGGATGGGCCTACCTCCCCGTCGTCGGCCTGCCGAGCCTGATCAGCGCTTTAGGTAAAGGTGACCACAATGTGTTTTGGACGGAGATACGTGCCAATCGACATGCAAAGCGATACTTCTCAAAGCATTACGCCATTGCGTGGAATGAGTCGGGGTATCCTACGGAAAACATCGCTTAGATCACCCTTTCGTTGACCACTCGCCATTCGCCAGGTTGTAAGTCGCCTAAGGTGATGTTCCCTATTTGAACGCGAATGAGACGCAAGGTGGGGAAGCCCACGGCAGCGGTCATGTGGCGCACCTGCCGGTTCTTGCCTTCAATAAGGGTGAGGCGTACCCAACTGGTCGGGATGTTGGCTCGGTAACGGATGGGCGGCACCCGCTCCCAAAGGTTGTCGGGCGGCGCGACGATCTCAGCTTGGCAGGGCTTGGTGCGGTAGCCTTTGATGACGACTCCTTTTTTCAAAAGGTTGATTGCTTCTTGGGTGATCTGACCATCAACTTGGGCGAGATAGGTGCGCGGATGCTCGTATTTCGGGTCCAGCAGTTTCTTGATGAGTCGGCCCTCGTCGGTGAGGAGCAAGGCACCCTCGCTGTCGTGGTCGAGACGCCCGGCGGCATATACACCTTCGGGGAAGCCAAACTCGTCGAGTGCCCGATGTCCGGCTTCGGGAGTGAACTGGCTGAGGACGCCGAAAGGCTTGTTGAACAGGATGACCATGATGTTTCCGCTAGTGAAATCAAAGGCAAAAATACGCTTTTCTCGTCTGGTGGGAAGGCTTTTGGATTGATTTTGTCGGAAAAATAGTGGTTTGATTGATAAAATCTTTATCTTTGCCGTTTGAAACCTATTATTGGACAGGCTCAATAACCATGCGAAAAGTTGTAACCAATTCCGATCTCAAGAAGGCCCTCGGCATGAAAGGCGTATTCGGCACTTGTGTCGCTGGGTTGGGTTATGGATTTCTCCGTTTGGGCAAAATCAACCGTTTGTACGACGGAGCCGCTGATTATCAAGGTCGTGAGTTCGCCGACCATTTGCTAGAGAACATGGGCATCACCATCGATGTCAGCCCCGAGCAATTGGAGAACATCCCCAAGGAGGGAGGCTTCGTTATGGTCAGCAACCATCCTTTCGGGGGCATCGAGGGCGTGATGCTGTTGAGCGCCATCGCCAAGGTGCGTCCCGATTTCAAGCTGATGGCCAACTTCATCCTGTCCTACATCCCGAACCTCAAGGAATGCTTCTTCTCGGTGAATCCTTTCGAGAAGAACCCCGAATGGAAGAGTAGCGTGGGTGGCATCAAAGGCGCCATGCTGCATATCGCTGCGGGTAATGGACTGGGTGTATTCCCCGCAGGTGAGGTGTCGCGCTATCATGGCCACGACTATCCCGAGGATCTGCCATGGAGCCCCTCCATCGCCCGTATCATCAAGAATGCGGGTGTACCTGCAATCCCGGTGTATTGGGACGGTCGCAACTCGAAGCTGTTCTATGCCGAAGACAAGATACATACCATGTTGGGCACGTCGCGTCTGACCAAGGAGTTGATCAACAAGCACGATAAGTGTTTCAACCTGCAAATCGGCAAGCCGATCCTGCCCGCGGAAATAGCCTCCTATGAGAACCCCAAGGAGTTGGCGGCCTATCTGCGCAGCCGCTCCTATGCCCTTGAAGCCAACATCCCTGTCAAGGCGGCTGAGAAGAAAACGGTGAAACAGGCCGAGATAGACGCGCCTACGGATTTGTCGTTGATGTTGGCTGAGTTGGAAGCCATCCGCGAGAAGTCGTTCCTGTACTCCGTCTCCGATTTCGATTGCTATTTGGCACATTATGAGGATATTCCCAACCTGATGCATGAGATTGCCCGTTTGCGCGAGGAGACCTTCCGCGCCATCGGCGAAGGCACGGGCAAGAGCCTCGACCAGGATGAGTTTGACACGCATTTCAAGCACCTGATCCTATGGGATAAGACCAAGCAGAAGATCGCAGGCTGCTATCGTCTCGGCATCGGAAGTGAGATTATCCCCAAGTTGGGCATCAAAGGCTTCTATGTCAGCACCCTGGTGAATATCGATGAGTCATTCTCCGACAAATTGAGCCATACCATAGAGTTGGGCCGTTCGTTCGTCGCCCTCGACTACCAGAAAGAGGTGCTCCCGCTGATGCTGCTGCTGCGCGGACTCTCGGATGTGGTGGTGCGCTATCCCGAAATCAAACATTTCATCGGCCCCGTGAGCATCAGCTCATGGTATCCCAAGTTCTACATGAGCCTGATTGCTCGTTTTGTCTCCGAGAAGCATGCCATCGATGACGAGTTTAAGGGCAAAGTCACGCCCAAGATGCCTTTCGTCCCCGATTTCCTGAAGGTGGATTCGGATGTGCTCCTGAAAAACAACATGGCTAGTGTCGACAAGTTCGACAAGTTCATGTTCCGTCTGAGCAATGGCGAGTATCGCTTGCCTACCTTGTTCAAGAAATACCTGAAACTGAACGCCAAGTTCTTGTGTTTCAATGTCGACCCCGACTTTAACGACACGCTCGACAGCCTATTGTTCCTTACCTTCACCGACTTCCCGGAAAGCGAAGTGATGCCGCTCTTCCGCGACAGCAGCGAAGAGGAAAAGGAAATCGTAAGGAAACGTTTCGGGTATATTTAATAAGGTGTCATTCCTCCTCTTCTTCTTCGATGGTCTGTGCGAAGAAGCTGAAGTTCACTTTGCCGTAATGCCGCTGTTCCATGAAATGAGGATGTTCCTCAAAGTTTTGGTATTTGTCGTGTTCCAAGACGAACATGCCACCTTCGCGCAGTAGGTTGTTGTCGAAGATGAGTCTCACCAAGGTGTCGTAATGTTCGCAGTCGTAGGGCGGGTCGGCAAAGATGAGGTCGTATTGCATCTTGTGCTTTTCGAGGAAGCGGTACACGTCAGAACGGACCACGAGCAACTCTTTCATATCCAATTTGTTGGCAGTCTCGCGGATGAACTTCACGCAGCCGAAGTCTTGGTCGACTGAGACGACTTTCGGGCAGCCTCTCGAGACCAGTTCGTAGGAGATATTGCCCGTGCCAGCAAAGAGGTCCATGGCTTCGGTCTCTTCGAAGTCGAAATGGTTCTCGATGATGTTGAACAGGCTCTCCTTGGCCATGTCGGTGGTGGGTCGCACGGGCAGATTGTTGGGTGCAGTGATCTGTCGGCGCTGGTATCTTCCTCTGATGATTCTCATCTTAATGCTTGATAATGAATGAAATAGTATTGGAACGGCACCTCTTCCAGGGCAGGGCTGACATGTAGGGCGTTTGGATCTTCCACAAAGCGGATGTCTCTCACATAGCGTCCGCAGAGGTCGATGATCTCTGAGGCGGGACGGATGAGGCCGCTGAAGCAAACAGGCGTGTCTTGGCCCGAAAGGCCGTTCTGTTCCATGGCGAGTAACAGGAAATAGGCGAAGTCGTCCTTGGTGTTGAACCTGAAGTTGTTGAAGAAGCTGAGCTGACCGTCTTTGACGACGACCATGTCGAAATCGCGGTTGCGGACATTGACGAAGACCGTCGGTTTTTGGCCCTCGACGTACATCACGCTGTCGACGAACAGGGCGCTGGAATGGGTGATGTCGGCTTCTTTCCATTTGGCCGACACCTTGTCGCGCAATGCCTTGGGCCAGGCGAAAACGTTGTGGCAGGGCACCGTCTTCAGCTTCACCGACTGCACGGCATAGTTGCCTGGGACTTGAAAAGCGAACTCAAGGTATTTGCTCTTGTCGGCTTCGTTGAACAATGCGTCGGGAACGAGGGTGCTGATGCGTTCGTCAATGAGACAGGAAACCGAAAGGAACTCCTTGTTGTTCAGCCCTTTCGCTTCCAAGGCGCGTTCCAAGGTGCGGAAGAGGTCGTCGCTGTCGGCCAGCAGGTCCGACTGGTAGCATTCCACTGCCAGCATCGTCTGGGTGGCGCTGTCGAGAAGGGCATAAGAAAGACCACCCAATGCGAATTGGATGGTCAGTCTGTATTGTGATGACTTCCCGGCATCAAACTCTTCGCCAAACTTGGTGATATAAGGGTTCAGTGATGCCGACATTCATGCAGTGATTAGAGTTTCTCCCAGTTGCCGTCGGTGGTGGCTTCCTCCATCGAACCGACCTTCAGACCGGCGTAACGGTTGATGTTTTCTTTTTCGGCCTTGGCATTGTCGCGACGTTGGTTCCATTCCTTCTCGGTGAAGCCTGCGCCAGGGATGGCCAGATAGACCTCGTAAGGCGTGCGGGCCTCGAACACGGGGATGTCGATACCATTGCGGCTGACGGTGCCTGCCTCAAGTTCGAACTGCTGCTGCGGCTCGCTGAAAGGCACCCACTTCAGGTCGTTGATGTTGAAGTTCTCGCGGCCAGCCCTGAGGGAGTCCATCACCTTCACGTAACCGATGGTGTCGTTGATGGTGCGGGTGAAAGTGGTGTCGGTCGGGTCGGGAACGATCTTCACGATCGGGATCTGTGCCGTTTGGCAGAACATGATCAGCGAGTCAAAACTGTTCGTGTACTTGCTGTAGTTGTTCTTGTAAAGCACCTCGGCATTACGGATGTCGATGAGGCGCTCGACGACTTGAGTCTCACGAAGCTTCTGTTCGTTGTTGAACTTGATGGGAGCTTGGATGCTCTTGATGACTTGCAGTGCTAAGACCACAATGATGGCAAACAACAGAATGTTGATGACGATGGATAATCCTTTTTTCATTGTCGTATGGTTTTCTAATTATTTACTTTTTCGGATTGGCTGCAAAGTTAGGGTTTTTTCTCTTATGTAGGACAAAAAAAATCGTTTCAATTTAAAAATGGATTTTGTGGTAATCTAAATATTTGTCGTCCAGATATTTGCGAATCTTGTCGGCGATGACCAAAAAAATCTGCAGTTCGTTTTTCTCCAGCCATGCCATCGCGTCCTCGTCGCGATTGATGGCTTTTGCAAAGGCCAGGTTGACTTCGAAATGGTTTTTCAGCAGCCATTCCTCGGCTTTTTCTTCCTTGTCGACGACGCTGTCGATGGCGGCCAAGTGAGGGAAGCCGTGTTCCATGAGCCAGTCCTTGGCCTTGGTGTCGCCTTGTATGGTGCGGCTCAAGGCACCCAGCTCGGGGTAGCCGTTGCGCATCAGCCACTCGAAGAACTCGTCGCCCTCAGGCTCGAAAGTGCAGGCAAAAGCCATCAGTATTTTAACGGGATAGCGGGTCATAGGCTGCAAAAATACGCACAATTCAAATAATATTCCTATTTTTGCACAAATATTTGTCATTATGAAAACCAAGCAAGAAATTGTTGAAAACTGGCTCCCGCGCTATACGGGTCTGCCAGTGGATAAGTTTGGGAAATATATCCTGCTGACCAACTTCCAGAATTACGTGGACCGCTTTGCCGAATGGCAAGGAGTGGAGGTCGTGGGCCGCGACCGCTCGATGCCTTGCGCCACCGACGGCGAGATCACTATCATCAACTTCAGTATGGGCAGTGCCAATGCCGCCACCATCATGGACTTGTTGAGCGCCATAAAGCCCAAAGCTGTGCTGTTTCTTGGCAAATGCGGCGGCGTGAAGAAAATCAACAAGGTCGGCGACCTCATCCTGCCCATCGCGGCCATCCGCGGCGAAGGTACGTCGAACGACTACTTCCCGCCCGAGGTGCCTGCGTTGCCCGCCTTCAGTCTCGAGAAGGCCATCTCCACCACCATCCGCGACTACGGCCGCGACTACTGGACGGGCACGGTCTACACCACCAACCGCCGCGTGTGGGAACACGACGACGAGTTTAAGGACTACCTGCGTAAGATCCGTTGCATGGCCGTTGATATGGAGACTGCGACCATCTTCTCAGTGGGCTTCCACAACGAAATCCCGACGGGCGCGCTGCTGCTTGTGTCCGACAACCCCATGGTGCCCGAAGGCGTCAAGACGGAGGAGAGCGACAAGGTGGTCAGCAAGAACTACGTCGGCGAACACCTGCGCATCGGCATCGACTCGTTGCGACAACTTATCAATAACGGCATCACTGTCAAGCACTTGAAGTTCTGATGACCTACGACCAGATTCTTTCCGATATCCACAAGAAGAACTTTGCGCCCATCTATTTCCTGACGGGTGAGGAGCCGTACTTCATCGACATGATCTCGGACACCATCGAGAACGAGGCCTTGGACGAAGCCGACCGTGCCTTCAACCAAATCGTGCTCTACGGTCGCGATGTGGATGTGGAGACCATTGCCAACCATGCCCGTAGTTTCCCGATGATGGGCGAGCGTATGGTGGTCATCGTCAAGGAGGCGCAGGATGTGAAGAATCTGGAGAACTTCGAGGCCTATCTTGACACGATACCCGACACCACGCTGCTCGTCTTCGTGTACAAATACAAGAAGTTCGACAAACGCAAGACCTTGGCCAAGAAGATCGACAAGAAAGGTGTGTGGTTCGAGTCGAAGAAGCTGTACGACAGCAACATCCCAGGCTGGATCCAGAACTACCTGAAAAGCGAGGGATATTCCATCACGCCCAAGGCCACGCAGATGCTAGCCGATTTCCTTGGCACCGACCTCCACAAAATCGCCAACGAGCTGAAGAAACTCACCATCGCGCTGCCGAAGAACAAGAGCATCGACGATGCCGACGTGGAGCGCAACATCGGTATCTCCAAGGATTTCAATGTCTTCGAGTTGCAGAACGCCATCGGCAACCGCGACGTGCTGAAGGCCAACCGCATCGTGAACTACTTCGGCGACAACGGAAAAGACAACCCTCTGTTGGTCACCACGATAACGTTGTATGGCTATTTCACGAAGGTGCTCAAGGTGCATCTGGCTACCGACAAGTCGCAAGGGGCCTTGGCGAGTTTGTTGGGTGTCAATCCTTATTTTGTAAGGGATTACCAGACGGCAGCGCGCAACTATCCGCCACAGGTCTGCATCCGAAATATCTCTATCTTGCGCGAGTTCGACATGAAGTCGAAGGGCTACGAAAGCGGCGAGGTGAACGAGAAGGATTTGTATAGGGAAATGATCTTCAAATTAATGCATTAAATCTAGGGTCCCTGAGCCTCGAGCTTGTCGAAAGGTAAAAGGGCCCGTATTCGTTATAAACTATGCGCATTGTAGCACAAAGAGTCACTCATGCTGCCGTCACGATTGACGGCAAGGTGAAATCGGAGATAGGTCTTGGCATGTTGGTCCTGCTCGGCATCGAAGAGGCTGACACGCAGGAGGATGTGGATTGGCTGTGCCAGAAGCTCACCAAGCTCCGCATCTTCAGCGACGAGAATGATGCCATGAATCTGGATGTCAACCAGGTAGGAGGTTCTTTCCTCGTGGTGAGCCAGTTTACGCTCCACGCCTTGACCAAGAAAGGCAACCGCCCGAGTTTCATCCGCGCCGCCCGCCCCGAGGTGGCCATTCCGCTGTATGAGATGTTCCTGAAACACCTTGCCGAGGTCTCAGGCCGTGAGGTGCAAAGTGGCGAGTTCGGCGCCATGATGGCCGTGGAATTGCTCAACGACGGACCGGTGACGATTTTGATGGATTCGAAAAACCGGGAATAACAAAGAATTGCCTATTTTTGCATCTCCAATAACTGATAACTGAACAACTGCAAACTGACAACTGATAAAAGATGGAAGGCAAGAGATTAGAAAAAGTCAACAAACTGTTACTGAAAGAATTAGGAGATATATTCCAGAAGGAACTGAAGCCGAAAGTGCCTTCGCTGATGATTACCGTGACCCGCGTCAATGTCACTTCCGACCTCTCTTATGCTCGCGTGTATCTGAGTGTCTTCGGCGTGGACGACAAGAAAAAAGTCGTTGAAGAAGTGGCCGAAAACGGCAAGGCCATCCGTGGTATCTTGGGCAGCCGCATCCGCCATCAGATGCGCGTGGTGCCTGAGTTGCGCTTCATCGAGGACGACTCGCTGGACTATATCGAAAACATTGACAACTTGCTGCATCCCGACAAGTGAGACTGCCGCTGTTCATAGCAAACCGTTACCTGGTGGCCAAAAAGAGCCACAATCTCATTAATATCATCACTTGGATTTCCATCCTAGGTATTAGTGTGGGCTCCTTTGCGCTCATCGTGGTGCTCTCGGCCTTCAATGGTTTGGAGAAGGTGATTTCTTCCATGAACAACCGCCTCACGCCCGACCTGCAAATTGCGGCGGCGAAGGGCAAGACCATCGACCTGACGGCCTTCCCTTTAGGTCAACTTAAGGATATACAAGGTGTTGATTATGTAATTCCTACGATTACAGAAGACGCGCTCTTCCGCGCCAACGACAAGCAGCATATCGGACAGGTGAAAGGTGTCGGGCTGGAATACGAACAAATCGACCGGTTCGATGAAATCGTTTTTGGCGACGGCGACTTGGTGCTGTCTGACGAGGACGAGCACAATTTTGCGGTGCCCGGCGTGGGTGTGGCATGGTATCTCGGCATCAATGCCTACAACCCTTATGCGATGGTGCGCATCTATGTGCCCAAACGCGGCAACGCCTCTTTGATGAATCTCGAAAACAGTTTTAACTCCGATGTCATCACGGTGCGTAGCGTGTTCTCAACCGAGCAGGAGCAGGACGAAAAACTTGTGCTTGTTCCTTTCGATGTACTCTCCGAACTGCTTGAATATGAGGATAAAGCCACTAATGTGGAGGTTTTCGTCGCCCCGAATGCCGATTTGAACAAGGTGAAGAAGTCGGTAGCCACCATCATTGGCGAAGGCTATACGGTGAAGAACCAGCAGGAGCAGCAGGAGACGCTTTACAAAATCATGCGTTCCGAGAAGTGGGCGGTCTATGTCATCCTCACTTTCATCCTCATTTTGGCCACTTTCAACGTGGTCGGCTCGCTCTCCATGTTGATGATCGACAAACGCAAGGACACTGAAATTCTGAGGTCCATGGGCGCTGACAACCGACTGATACAAAGGATTTTCATGAGCGAGGGCCTGCTTATCTCAGTGGCAGGCGGCCTCATAGGATTGTTGCTGGGCATCGTTTTGGTGCTTTTGCAGCAGCGGTTCGGCTTCGTGAAGTTCGGCACGGGTGGCAATTATGTCGTGGATGCCTACCCGGTGTGGTTGAAATTCAAGGATGTTTTGCTGATTTTCGCCACGATTCTGGTGGTGGGTTGCACCTCGGCCTTTCTCACCGTGCGCCATGCCATGCGCAAATCGGCGACTCAGAAATCGAGGTTGAACGACAGGTAATAGCGTGGTTTCCTCGCGATCTGTCCGTCTTGTATGCCCCAAGCCACATCCCCTCTGACAAAATACCCGAAAATGCTGGTGCGCAGGCCTACGCCGATGCCGCCCACCAAGGGCTCTCTCAGCTCAGTGACGGTGATGTCAAGGTTGCCATCGCTGATGTGGGTGTTGTAGAGCGAGTTGCTCGGGTCGTATGGGTTCCAGCCCGTCCAGGCAGTGCCGAGGTCGCCGAAAGCCACGATTTGGAAGTCTCTGATGAACTTCATGTTGATGGGTCGGTTCATGAAATAGCTGAACAAGGGGAAACGAAGCTCGCTGTTCAAGACCACGAAATTGTTGCCGTTACGGATGTTCTGCTCGAAGCCGCGCATGTTGGTGGCAAGGGTCTGATAGGCGTAGTTCTGCGTGTAGTCGATGGGCGTGCCTTGATCGAAAGAGGCCAAGATCCAATTGTCGACACCGCCCATGTAGTAGATGAGTTTCTGCTGCCCAAACGAGCTGCTGCCCGCGATGCGGTTGGCCCAGATGAAGTTGCGGCTGATGCGTGTGTAGTGCCTGTAATCGAAGCCGACCACGACCATGTTGTTGGTGTTGCGCGCGATGCGCTGGTAGTATTCGGCAAAAATCTTCCCTCGTGAACCGACGAGAAGGTTGGTGCCTAGTTTCTTGGAGTTGTCGTAGACGAGCTCTGCCCTCACGCCGCCCCAGTTGTCGTACACGTCCTTGTCGGCGAGACTGTAGTCGTCGATGGACAGGTTGACCCTGTGATCGAGGCGGTAGATGGCTGTGCCACGCAAACTAAGGGTCTCACTGAAGGGGTAGCTCAGCGTGTAGAAGGCTTCGTTGGTAAAGGTGCGATAATAGAATTTGGAATAGTTGTCGATGACATAGCGGTGCAGGGTGATACTTCTGTCGGTGCGCTTGCTGAAGTCGCTGAAACGCAACATGTATTCGTTGTTGGTGAGGGTGGTGTTGAGCTTCACGCCAAGGTCGATTTTGTAGTCTTCCATCAGGTCTTTCATCGTGGTGCCGAGGAAGATGTTGAAGCCTGAGTTGAGATAGATGGGCGAGGTGCCGCCGCTGAAGGGCTGGTAGCTGTAGTTCATGCTGGTGAAGTCGATCTGGCTCATCAGTTGGTCGGCGAAGAGCTCCACGTAATAGTTGTTGGTCCGTTGCAGGGTATCTCTCTGTCGAGGCGGCTGGGCAGGGGCGATCTGAGCGGTTGGGATGGAGTCGGCACCAATGGGACCACCGACTTGTCTCGTGCGTCGTGCATAGCGGTAGCTGGACGAGAAACGATGGGTGGAGATAGGTGCCACGATGGTGTCTTTTTGGCTTTGTACCAATTCGTTGATGAGTCGTTTTTGTGCGTACGGACTCAACTGGCTGAGGCTCTGCTCTCTGCCGCGAAGCACGGGCGACATATAGAATCGCTCACCGTTTTGGTCGGCCATCAGCAGGGCGGCTTTGTGGTCGCGGGGTTGGTAGGCGTAGTCGATGATATTGGCCGAATAGTCTGTAAGCTGCTCTTTCTTGCCGAAATAACGGTAGTGCACTATGGTGTCGATATGGCTGATGGCGCTGTCGAATCGGATCTGGTAGAGGTTGTAGAAACCGCTTGTGTCGTTCAGGTAGAGCAGGCTGCCATCCTTCAACGGCTCGGGCAGGATGTTGTTGGAGACGCTTTGGTGGGTCAGGTTCTGCAACACAGTACCTTTATTAATATAGTTGTAGGCGTAAAGGTCGAACTGCTTGTTCTGGAAACCAATGGGCTCACCACTCTTCAGCGTGTCGTTGTCACGGTTCGAGCTGAACACGATTTGGCGGTCGTCGAAGGTGAAGACAGGGTTCAAGTCGGTGTGCCAGTCGTCGGTGATTTGTTCCAAGGTGTTGGAGAACAGATTGTAGACGTAGATGTCAGGTTTGCCCATGCGGGTGGCGGCCAGCACGATCTTACGGCTCTTGTGGGCATAGGAGAATGAGCTTACCTTTTGGAAATCAAAAAGATATAGACTTGCTTTCTTGCCTGTGTTGATGTCGAGGTTGTAAAGTTGGATTTTGCCTTCTTCCTCAAGGATGAACGACAGGATTTCGCCGTTGGGATGCCAAGCCAGCAGCGGGAAAGAGGTGTCGATGTTCTCGTCGGAGCGGTAGCCTGCACTGAACAGCTGTTGCCGTTTGCCCGTTTGCAGGTCTTCGAGCCACAGCCTGATCTTGCCTTCGTCGTTGCTGACGTATGCGATGTGTTTCCCGTTAGGGCTGATGCTGGGCTGCGTGAAGGTGCGGTATTTCTTGTATCTCAGCCGCATCACGTCGCTGGGTAGGTTGGTCAGCAGCGTCGCATAACGGGCCTGGTAGAACTCGAACCATTCTTTGATCAAGTCCTTGTATTCCTTCCCTGTCACGTAGAGCAGGGCTTTCTTCACGCTTTGTGTGTTTTCGGCTAGGGTCAGGATGTCGTTGAACGAGCGGCTACCGTATTTCTCGTCAATGAAATTCCAGAAGGAATAACCTGCAATCAGGGCATCTTCGTCGCGCAGGTGGTTGATCTTCTTGTAATTGCCCGATACGATGCCGCGTTGCAGCTGGGCTTCCTTGTGGCAGTCCCAGTTGCCTGCGATGAAGGCCACCAGACCGTCTTGGAACCACTGTGGGATGTCGTAGCGGTAGGCGCTGCGCAACTGTGAGCCTATCGAGGTGCCGTTCATCACCTGCCCGAACAGCAGCCTCGTGATGCCTTCCCGGATCTGGCCTTCAAAGTGGGTGTAGTCGCCGTCGAAGTAAAGGATGACCTTCGACCCGATGATTTTGGTGATGCCGCCCGTGTTGCCGTTTTCCTCTTCTTCCAAGTCGATGTTGCTCTGCTTGAAGTCGCCTTTGCTGTTGAACACGATGAATTGAATCTTCTTGCTGAAGCGGCTGTTGAGGCGGGTCTCCAGACGCGGAATCTGGTCTTTGGCGTAGGCCTGCGCGTAGCGGGCCAGGTCTTCGCCGCCTTGGTAGTAATACACGTCGAAGTTGTCGTTCGAGTAATACGCCCAATGGAACTCGCCCCACTGTACGCGGTTCTTCCCGAAGGGCATGTTCATTCCGTTGTAGAACTGGGCATGGGCCATCGGTGCCACAGCGATGAGCAGGGCGAAAAGAAACGCGTATGTTTTTCTTGACGGCATCAAGTCGTGATTTAAGCGACAAAAATAGTCAAATTCTTTTGAAGGCTTTCAAAAATGCTTACTTTTGCCAGCAAAATCGTGCAAAATGCTTCAACTGGATTCTCTCATCTTCAATCCCTTTTCGGAAAACACATACGTTGTCTATGACGACAACACCAAAGAATGTGTCATCATCGACCCGGGTTGCTCCAATGTGGGCGAGGAGAACGAACTCTTCGGCTTCATCGACAGCCACCGCCTCAAGCCTGTGATGGCCATCAATACGCATGGCCACATCGACCATATCGTGGGCAATGCCGCCGTGAAGAGGAAATATGGCATCAAGGTGGCGGCGCACCCCAATGTGAAGAGCGACTTCCTCCGCTCACGTCAGCAAGCCGCGATGTTCGGCATGCTGTTCGCGGGCGACTGCGACCTGCCCGATGTCGACCTGGAGGACGGTGAAGTGATCAAAGTGGGGGAGAGCACCCTCGAAGTCATCAGCACGCCGGGTCATGCCATAGGCAGTATCAGCCTCTATGCCGAAATCGAAGGCTGGGTCTTCACGGGCGACGCGCTCTTCTGCCGCAGCATCGGTCGCACCGACCTGCCGGGTGGCAACTACGAGCAACTCCGCACCAACATCATCGAGCGTCTGTTCCGCCTGCCCGACGACACCGAGGTCTACTCCGGCCACGGCGAAAGCACGACGATTTTCGACGAAAGACGGTATAATATGTTCCTCTGATGAAGCGATTAATAAGGATATTGTTTTATTTGTTGGTAACAGTCACCGCTTATTCACAAGGGGAGGCATATAGTATTGATAGTATTAAAGCAGTTTTGAAGTCGCAGGAAGGCCCAGAGAAAATTGTTTCATTAGCCGAACTATCAAGGGCATATTTTGATATCTCATATGATGATTGCATTACTTGTGGAGAGGCGGCTGTCGAAGAAGCAATGAAAATGAGTGATGGAGAATGGATCGCATGGGCTTTATATAAACTTGGGGCACGTTATAAAGATCATTACGATTTTGATTTGGCGCACGATTGCTTTGACCGAGCTATTACTATTATGAAACAGCAACAAACTGGTGATGGTGATTTATACTTGGATTTGTTAAACCTTAAAGGAGAAGTGGAACTTCTAATGGGTGAGTTGGATATGGCGTATGCTACCTACACAAAGGCTTTGGAAGTATCTGAGACTCTTGAGGATGAGATGAATGCAGCAAATGTCGTCAATAATTTGGCATATATTTGTTTCTATAAGGATGACTTTGACAAGGCGATGGACTATTTTGAAGATGCTCGCAAAAGATTCATCGAATTGGAAGATCCGCTCTCAGCTGCTCAGTGTGATAATAATATCAGTAATATTTTTGTACAAAGAAAACAATTTGATATGGCTTATGCCCTTTTGCGAAAGGCGATACCTGTTTTTGAACACAATTATGATGAAGCTTCTTTGGCACATGCATATCAAAACCTTGGTACAGTCTATGCCATAGGTCATGTCAATTTGGACTCGGCTTTATTTTTTCTTCACAAGTCTATCATATGTGCAGAAAATGTGGGTGATCAGATTACCTTGATAGAGGATGAAATAGAATTGGCCAATATCTTGAATTCTCTTAATAGAAATAGTGAGGCTATTGGGATGTTTCAGTCGGCATTGCATTCGTCTGAAGAAATGGGGTATGTAAATGGTATGATGGAAGCGTACAAGAATCTAGGGATATATTACAACAAGTTAGGTGATTTCACGACTTCTGCTGTTTATCTGAAAAGATGCATGAATTTGGCTTCGGAGAAAGGCAACCAATTGTACGTCAATATGGTAAGGCCATATTTAATTGCCGATTATGCTCGTTTAAGCCAGCTGTCAGAAATGAACGAAGAGTTGTCTCTTTTTCAAGAAAACTACGAGGGTCTTATCAACGAAAGCGACGCTTTGGATGAGGAGCTGATGAATTTGAGGGATAACGCGATGAACCTCCTCACTCAATACGAATCCCAAAATGACCAAATACAGGTCCTTCAAACCCAACGCGACCACTATCGTTTGGCCTTCTTCGGTCTCCTTGCCATCGTGCTTTTTGCCTTGGCGGTGCTGATTGCCTACAAAATTGTTCGGAAAAATCGGGTCAAAACAAAAAAGGGTTGAAAAAAAACTTACCTTTGCACGCTGTTGCGGTCACAGGGCTCTGTGTTTGTCCAAGGCCCTAAGTGCCCGCGTCTTTGATGAAATCATTAAATCATAAATCCTTAAATAACAAATCATGATCGAGAAAATCACATCATCGCAACAAGCTATGGACCTGGAAGCCAAGTACGGTGCCCATAACTATCACCCGCTGCCGGTCGTCCTCGCCAAAGGTAAGGGCGCCAAGGTATGGGATGTCGAAGGCAAAGAGTATTTTGACTTCCTGTCGGCTTATTCCGCTGTCAACCAAGGCCACTGCCACCCGAAAATCATCAAGGCCATGACCGACCAGGCCGAGCGCCTCACCCTCAGCAGCCGTGCTTTCTATAACGACGCACTCGGCGTGTGGGAGAAATATGTGACCGAATACTTCGGCTACGACAAGGTGCTGCCCATGAACTCGGGCGCCGAAGCCGACGAGACGGGCCTGAAGCTCGCCCGCCGTTGGGGTGTCGTCAAGAAGGGTATCCCGAACGATAAGGTGAAGATCGTGTGCTGCGAAGGCAACTTCCACGGCCGCACCATCACCATCATCACGATGAGTAACGACCCCGAGAGCTATGCCAACTATGGTCCCATGACTCCTGGTTTCATCCGCATCCCTTACAACGACCCCGATGCATTGGAGCAAGTGCTGGCCAAGGAAGGCAACGAAATCGCCGGTTTCCTGCTGGAGCCCATCCAAGGCGAGGCTGGTGTGTATGTGCCGGATGATGGCTACCTGAAGAAGTGCTACGACATCTGCAAGAAGTACAACGTGCTGTTCATGGCCGACGAGGTGCAATGCGGTATCGCCCGTACGGGTAAGATGCTGGCTTGCGACCATGAAGGTGTGCGCCCCGACATCCTCATCCTGGGTAAGGCCCTCGGTGGTGGTGTGGTGCCTGTCTCCTGCGTCTTGGCCGACGACGACATCATGCTGAACATCAAACCCGGTGAGCACGGCTCCACCTTCGGTGGCAACCCCATCGCTGCCAAGGTGTCCATCGCTGCCCTTGAAGTCATCAAGGAAGAGCACCTGATGGAGAACGCCGAGCGTCTCGGTAAGATCTTCCGCGAGGAAATCAGCAAGATCAAGAGCCCGATGATTGAGAAGGTTCGTGGTAAGGGCTTGCTCAACGCCGTGATCATCAAACCCAAAGACGGCAAGGAAGCTTGGGACGTGTGCCTCAAGATGCGCGATCTCGGCCTGCTGGCCAAGCCTACGCACCAGCACATCATCCGTTTCGCTCCGCCCTTGGTCATCACCGAGGCCGAGCTCCGCGAAGCCATCGAGATCATCAAGAAGGCCATCGCCTCGTTCGAATGATTTTGATGATGGATTAATGAAAAAGCCTCTCGCAAGGGAGGCTTTTTTTATAGGATTAATGCGTTTTCTTTGAATATGAACCCAACCGCGTCTTCATATTCCTTCAAAGCATTAATCTTCTTGATTTTTCTCCACACAACTTGCGGCTCTTCAAAGCTGTTCATCAGATAGGACCACAGTTCCTTCATGCGCCCTAAGACCTTCGGGCTGCCGCCGGCATGTCGCAGACGGTCGTCGTACAAGTCGAGGACGTAGGCGTGCAGGCGTTGGGTTTTGTCGTCGCTTGTATCCCCGTTTTTAATTTCTTCTGCCAAAAACGGATTCGTCAAAATGCCTCGTCCCAGCATGAACTGCTCCATTGGTTGCACCGCCTCGCGGATGCGCTTGAAACTGTCAACGGAAAAAATGTCTCCATTATAAACCAATGGTGCTTTAATATAAGGTATCAGCGCCTTGAACCTTTCCACGTCGGCTTCGCCTTTGTATAGTTGTTTTCCGATGCGCGGATGAATGATTAATTCGCTCAAAGGAAATCGGTTAAAAACAGGAATGATGGCATCAATCTCGTCGGGGCTAAAATACCCTAGGCGGCATTTCACGCTGAATTTCATGTCGTCGATTTGCTCGAAGACGCCTTCCAGCATAGCCTCCACCTTGTCGGGATAGGGTAGGAGACCACTCCCACGTTTTTTGTTCGCTACCCTAGGGAAAGGACAGCCCATGTTGAGGTTGATTTCCTTGTAGCCCAGTTCCTTGCACTGCTTTGCGAAACGCAGTATCTCCTCCGCGTCGGTGCTGAGGATTTGCGGCGTCAGCGTCTCCACATCGTTGCATCGCGGGTCGATTTCCTCGCCTTGCAGGTTTTTGGCGTGCTCTTCTTTGTGGATGCCAGTGAAAAAAGGTGTGTAGAACTTGTCGATGCCGCTGAAATGCCGCTTGAAAACATTCCTAAACGGAGCATCGGTAATGCCTTGGAAGGGGCCTAAGGAAAGTTGCAACTCGCCCATCACTTCTTTTTCTTGGTGGTCGGCTTGGCGACTTTCTTGGCTTTGACGAGGTCGAACAGGCTCTTCGCCACCCAGCCAATGAGCAGCACAAAGGTCAGGTACACCGCGATGCGGCTGAGGTAGTCGCCATGCTTGGCGTAGAAGGTGACCTTGTCGTTGGCTTTCAGGGTGGCGCGGATGGCGTCAGGCACCCAGTAATGGGTCTGCTGCAGCACGTCGCCACGTTGGTTGATGAAACCCGAGCGGCCTGTGTTGGCCGAGCGTGCTATGCACCGGCGGCATTCGATGGCGCGCAGCTTCGAGAACGCGAAGTGTTGACGATAGCCAGGCGTGTGTCCCCACCAGCCGTCGTTGGTGATGACGAAGAGCAGGTCGGCGCCTTTCTTGCAGAAAGTGCTGACATATTCGCCGAAAGCCGACTCATAACAGATGGCTGCGCCGATCTTATGTTCGCCAAAGGACATGACTTTTGCCTCTGGGTCGGTCTTCAAGGTGCCACGGGCAATGCCCATGGTGAGGCTGAAGTTCTTCAGGAAGCCCATCCACTCCGGGATGGCTTCCACCGCCGGTGTGAGCTGCGACTTGTTGCGGTGCTGCATGTCGACGGTGTCGATGAGCAATGCGGAGTTGTGACAATAATAGTATCGGTTGAGGCCTGCATCTCGCGCTGGGAAGTCGTCTTCCATGCCTTGCGGCACCCATTCGTAAGTGGTGCCACCGATGACGAAGGCCATCTGCGGGAAGCGCTGGACGTATTCGTGCAACGTATTTAAAGCACGAGAATTGGATATCTTGTCGAGCCAGATGCCTTCTTGGATGGCCGACTCGCTGCTGACGACGAATCGAGTGTTGGGCGTGACCAATGGCAGCGAGAGGTTGATGTTGTTCTGAATGACCTGGTCGTCAAACTGATGGTCGAATTGTTCGTTCCAAGGGTCGCAGTTCTGTTGCACGACGATGACTTCCGTGTCCTGGCCTTGGTCTTCATAGTGTTTGTATATGTGGGTGCTGATAATGATAGGCACCAGGATGATGACCAGTTCGACGCCAATATTAATAAGGAGCGGCTTTGTCTCTTTTGATTTGAAGTATTGGAAGATGTTGACAATAAGCACATTGACTAAAAGTACCCAGAGGGTTCCGCCTGCTACGCCTGTGTATTCGTACCATTGTATCCATTCGTGGCAGGAGGAGAAGACATTGCCCAAATTGAGCCAAGGCCATTTGATCGACCAGTGGTAGGTGAGTAGCTCAAAGGCCATCCAGTAGGGGATGAGGATGAAGTTGCCTAAAGGCTTGTTGCACACCTTTTTCTTTGTGAGGTGGAACACTTGGAACACGATGGTCATGAAGAGGGCATTCAGTATCCATGCCAAGGTGGCGGCGGGAGTGGCGTTCCACACCCACCAGGTGGTGGCTACGTTCCAGATAAGGAAGGCGAGAAACGAGAGCCAGAACAGCCTTCCCTTTTCGCCTTGGGAGATACGGCCTTCGATAAGCAACAGGGGGACAAATGCGACCAGTGCCAACGGAGCGATGCCCCATGTGGGCCATGCCGCCGTGAGCAGACCACCTGTCAAAACTGCTAGTATTATGTTGCGAAGTCGCGTATTTTTTGAGGCCGTTGAGCCCTTCGAAACGCTGCCTCTTTTCTTGGGTTTATTCATATAAAATTACAAAATTTCCTGCAAAGGTACGATTTTTTGACCTATCTTTGCACAAAATTCTGTCTGATGAAGAAAGTGTATGAAGTAGCGGGTCACAGGTTCGGCGTTGTCATGCCCGACAACGATCTGGCTTGGAACGAGATGCTGCCCTATGAGCCTTTCGAGGTGCATGGCGACGGCAACGAGGTCTTTACCTCTGAGAAACTGGACCTGATGCCTGACCTGTCGGCAAAGCAGAAGATCATGTCGAGTTGCGACGCTCCCGACGAGCCTCGTATCGAGCTGTTTGAGTGGAATGGGATGTGGCTGATGGAGTTAGCGCCGATGCTGGAGGCCCCGGTTAGGGCGATTATGTTGACGGACAAGGCATTCCAAAAGGCTCAATTCCGCGTGCTGGGGAGCATGAGATTCTCGGTCAACACGGTCATCATGCTAATGTACGCTTTCGCCACGGCAAAGAAAAACACGTTGTTGATGCATTCTTCTGTGGCGGTGAAAGACGGCAAGGGATACCTCTTCCTGGGCAAGAGCGGCACAGGTAAGAGCACGCACAGTCAGTTGTGGATCAACAATATAGAAGGATGTGAGTTGCTCAACGACGACAATCCGGTGCTGAAGGTTGAGGACAATGGTGAGGTGCGCGTCTACGGCTCGCCATGGAGTGGAAAGACGCCCTGCTACCGCAATCTGAACTATCCTGTTGGTGCTATCGTCGACCTGCATCAGGCCAAGACGAACAAGATCCGTCGTCTTCCTACGGTGATGGCTTATGCAGCCATGTATGTCTCCTTCTCAGGTTGCCGTTTCATAAAAGATATGGCTGACGGTCTTCATGCGACCAATGAGAAAATAGTGGTCACAGTGCCATGTTTTGCATTGGATTGTTTGCCTAATGCCGATGCAGCCCACCTGTGCTATAATACGGTGACGCAGTGATGGAAACGAGAGAGCCGCTGAGCGAAGCCTTGCTGGAAAAACTCAGGGAAGGCAAGATGGTGCAACTCGCCCCCAAGGGCATCAGTATGATACCTTTCATCCGAGGTGAGCAAGACAAGGTGCTGGTTCGCAAGGAGGAAACAGTGGGCGTAGGTGATATCGTGCTGGTGGTTTACCGAGGCAATATGATCTTGCATCGGGTCTATGCTATCGATGGGTCGCGGCTCACACTGATGGGTGATGGCAACCTGCAAGGCACCGAAGTGGTGGAAACGGAAGAGGTGTTGGGTACGGTGCTACAAATCATCAAGCCCAATGACCGTTACCGCAAACCGGGTAAGGCATGGCTGTGGCGGCACCTGTTACCTTGTAGACGCTATCTGCTGAAGATGAATAGAAAATGGAATAAATACATTCGCAAACAAAAGTAAATGAATAAGATATGAAAACAAAAAAAGGTTATGTCCTTCGTCCGCTCGGCACCGAGTACATCTTGGTGGCCGAAGGGCTTGAAGCAGTTGACGCCAACCGGATCATTTCAATGAATGAATCGGCCGCTTATCTCTGGAAGGCAGTGGAAGGAAAGGATTTTGAAGCGGAGACCTTGGCGGACCTCCTGTTAGAAGAGTACGAAATCGCCCGTGAGGTAGCCGAAAAGGATTCGGCGGTTTTGCTCCAGACGTGGAAAGACGCTGGGATTGTCGAGTGATTCGAGTGATTAATTAATAAGGTACATGTCGATTGCCGAAACCCAATATTTTGCCTTGCTTCGCGCTGCGCTATGGGGTGACGCTGCCGAACTGGATAGTGTCATCGACTGGGAAGCGGTGCTGAAGATATCTGAGCACCAAGGCAACACAGCGCTTCTGGCGGATGTGGCTGTCCGGATGACAGGCACCAACAAACCGTCGGAAGCCTTGTGCGGCTCTCTGCGTTCGGTGATGCGCAGCAATCTGGTGCAACAGATGCACTTGAAGCAAATCTTGGTCTCGGCGGTGAAACTGCTCCGCGAACACGACATTGAGCCTGTGCTCCTGAAGGGCTTCGGCTTGGCTTCACTTTATCCCAACCCTGCCCTCAGACAGTTTGGCGACATTGACCTCTTCGTAGGCCTCGACAACTTCCATCCCGCCTGTGCCTTGCTGCGCACTTTGCCTGGTGGATACAACTGGGGCGAGGAAGTGGATGCGGGGAGGCACTTCAATATCGAGTTTGGCCCCTATCCCATGGAGGTGCACCGTGTGAGTGCCGACGTGACGGATCCCAAGGAAAACAAGGTTTACGCCGACATCGAGCGCGACGGACTATTCGAAAACGCCCAGCGCATCGACCTCGACGGCTTTGAGATCTCCATCCCGTCGAAAGAGTTCCAAGTCTTTTTCACTTTCTATCATGCCTGGCACCATTTCCTGACCACGGGTGTGGGCTGGCGACAGCTGAGCGATGTGGCTCTTGCGCTTCATGCCTACCATGGGTGCCTGGATGATGGGCGTTTGCGCCAATGGCTTAGCTCCATGCACTTGATGAAGCCTTGGCAGACATTTGGCTATTTGTTGGTCGAGCGCCTAGGTTTGCCAATGGAAGAGATGCCGTTTTACGATGCCGGTTGTCGCCGTAAGGCCCAAAGGCTCTATCGCAACGTCATGGAGATGGGCAACTTCAAGCGCGTGAGCCGCTTCAAAATGAGGAAGCCCAAACGCCGTTTTTGGCATAAGATACACTCGTTCATCGGTGTTTTTGTCGATTTCTTCTATCGCGCAAGGGTGTTCCCCTCTTTGGCTTTCAAGGAACTTAGCACTTCTTTGAGAACGGTAATTGTCAAGAGGATAAGGGCATGATTCGTGACTCGTTTGGTAATTATTTTTTAAAAAAAGCACTTTTTTTCTTTCCGAATCAATTAATTATGTATTTTTGCAGCCTCTAAGAGTGTGAAAAGATAATAAATACAAATAAGTCAAACAATTAAAACCTAACAAAAATGAAAAAAATGAACAACATGTACGAGGCTCCTAAGGCCGAAGTTATTGAAGTAATGAACGCTGGTGTGTTTATGGGATCTGGTGGTTCTAGTACTACCGGTAATGTTGGTGGTGGCAATTTTGGAGGTCAACCTTAATCATCCTAAGCGCGATTTATAATAATCTGAAACTAAGAAAAAAACGTAGAAACTGAAAAATTTGAAAAAAATGAAGAAATATGTAAAAATTATTGGTTTGATGAGCATGGTGGCCTTGTTCGCCATTTCAACCAGTTCGTGCAAAAAGACGGAAGAAGAAAATGCTGAGTTTACCGTTTCTTTGGGCCAGATGCATGAGGATCCTTCCGGCAGGGCATATATCGACATCAATGGCCAGTTTTTATGGAACGAAGGTGACCAAATTATGGTCTACAACTTAGCATCCAATGGCAATTCCGTCGCCCGTGTATACACTGCCCTTCCAGGTGCCGAAGGCCAAGCCACGACCCGTTTCAAGGGCCGCCCCGTGGGTACCAGGAAGGACTTGGGCTTCCGCTATTTCTATCCTGCGGCCAAGGCCAGTGGTAATCTGGAAAACAACCGAGAGACTTTCACGGTGAGCGCTTCCCAAGTGTATAACACTGATTACCTTGCCGATCCCAACGCACTGGTGATGGCTGGTAGTGTCAACAGCCTTTCCGACAATATCGTGTTGGATCATATCTTTGGTATCCTGAATCTCAGGATTAATACTACAAGAACGGATTCTCCCTGTGTGAAGGAAATCATCGTTGAGGATAATGTTTTCAACCTCTCTGGCGATTTGTCGCTTAATCTTGGTGCAATAGAGAATTCTAATGAGTTCACCAGATTGCTTGGTCTGCTTGAAAGCAATGACGCCTCTTATGCTAGTGCAATGAGCACTTATCTGCAACAAATTGGATATTATGAAGCTAACAATGGTGCAGGCAAGACTATGACCCTCGATTGCTCGCAAGCCAACAACGGACAATCCCAAGGCGTTATGCTTACATCTGCTCAAAAGCGTTTCCGCATCGTCCTCAGACCTGGTGCTTTGTATAGAGGTTTCACGGTCACCATTAAATTCATGGATGACACTATTCAAGATGTCGTGATTCCCTATGCTGCCAACGTTCAAAACGTGATCAAGCCCGGTTATTTTACGACGTTTGATATCACAGTGGATTAATACTCGCAATCAAACACTACAAAAGCACTTCCCTTTCGGAAGTGCTTTTTTCATTTTATTTAGTGTCATAAAGATGCATTTATGGACGTTCCGTCTCAGATTAGATTCCACAAAAAAAAGACGCACTGTGCGTGCGTCTCTTAAATGGAGTGGTACCGACGGGAATCGAACCAGTGACACGAGGATTTTCAGTCCTCTGCTCTACCAACTGAGCTACGGTACCTCCGATTAATCGCGTTAATCTTTCGATTTGCGCCTGCAAAAGTACGACATTTTTCCCAATCGGCAAGAAAAAAACATCAAAAATTGAGTTTTTTTTATTTTTTGAAATGTTTCTTTTTGATATTCAATAAGATAACATGATACGTTGGTAATTATAGCAATAAAAACTTGCTCAACGAGTTAAAAAATCGGATATTTGCACGCCCGAAATCCCCCAACGCATGGGAGGGGAGAGAGGGCTTGCCAAGTTGTTAAGCTTATGAGAACACGTTTTCCAAAATACATACTGCTCGTGTGCCTGATGGCCTGCCTCGGTTTCGATGCCCTGGCTCAGGCTGATGTCGACTCGCCTTACTCTTTGTTTGGCGTGGGACAGGTGCGCGACAAGTCGATGAACGCCAGACTGAAAGGCATGGGTGGCGTGGCCAATGCCATGTATGGCGGCGGCATGATTAATGTCGAAAATCCCGCTTCCTACGCTAAGATCGACTCGCTGTCCTTCCTTTTTGATGCCGGGTTCTATTTCAAGACCGCCACTTTCAGTACTGCGACGCTCTCCGAGCCTTCCAGCAACGCCTCGTTCGACTATGTGTCAATGGCCTTCGGTTTGATGCCTTGGTGGAAGATGGCCCTCGGCGTGCAGCCCTACAGCACGGCGGGCTATACCATGAAGGTCGACAACACGGTGCCTGATGTGGGTAACACCACCACACGATTCAAGGGGAGAGGCGGCCTGAACGAGGTCTTCATGGGGCATGCCTTCAAACTGGGCAAACATTTCGCCATTGGCGCCAATGCCTATTATGTGTTTGGTAACACTGAGACCGAGACTTCGCTCTTTTTCCCTGACTCGGCCTATTATATCGGCTCTCGACGCAGTGTCGACATGATGGTGCATTCCTTCATGTTCGACTATGGCCTGCTCTTCAATGCTGGCCTGGGCGACGACTTGAACCTGAGTATAGGTGTCACCTATACCCAGCCCGTCAAGTTGCGTGGCGACGAGACCCTTTTCATCCGTTCAATCGAGGAAGATATCGACACCGATGTGGAATATGTCATCGACACCATCGTGAATGTTTCGCGTGAGGCCCGTATCGCCATGCCTCAAGGCATTGGCTTTGGCGTGGCCCTGCAGAAGGGCGAAGACTGGGCTTTGGGTGCCGATTTCAACTGGATGCAATGGTCGAAGTTTGCCCGTTCGGGTGTCAACGACGTGCTGCAAGACTCATGGTCGGCTTCGGCAGGCTTTGAGTTCACGCCCAAGCACACCTCCATCTCGGGCTATTTCTCGCGCGTGACCTACCGTCTGGGCGGTTTCTATGAACACGGCATGATTTGCCTCGATGGCAACGACGGTTTGAGCCATAGTATTAATAAGGTGGGAGTCACGGCAGGTATGTCGTTGCCTCTGCCTCGTACCCTCTCGAAGGTCAATCTGGCCTTGGAAGTGGGGCAATACGGTACCCGCGAAGGCGGCTTGATCCAAGAACGTTATGCCAAGCTGAGCGTAGGCGTTTCGGTGTTTGAGCGCTGGTTCATGAAACGCAAGTACAATTAAGCATGATCATGCCCGTTTTTTTTGGAACGATATTTGAACAAGAGAAAAACAAGTCACAACTACTAAAATAAGAAGCGATGAAAACGAAAAGATTTTTGATGATTGCCGTTGCGATAGGAATGGCAATGAGCATGTCAGCCCAAGGGGTGGACGAGCCGAAGTATGGAAACGACAGCGTTGCTTGCGTCAACAACCTGTCCATCTACAGCGAGGCCTACAAGCAGTGGGAAACGAACCACTTTGCGCCCGAGGCCATCAGCATGGAAATGGTCGATGCCTGGAGAGAGGTGTTCCTCAACTGCCCGCGTTCCAGCCAGCTGATCTATACGAGAGGCGAGAAGATCATGGACTACTTCATCCGCACGAATCCCGCTGAGAAAGACGCCTACATCGACACCATCTGCATGCTGATGGACAACCGCGCCAAGTACTTTGGCATCGACGCCCGTACGGGTGCTTCGCAGGTTGCCAACATCATGGGTCGCAAGGGCCTCCTCATCTATACTTATAACAAGAACCGTTACGAAGAGGCCTACAACGTCTTGAGAGAGGCCGTCGCCCTCGACCCCACGCAGCTGCAGGGTGCCTACATTGACGCCTACTTCAAGGCCACCATCGACATGGTGAACAATGGCAAAGCCGAGAGCATGACGATCATCAATGTGTATCAGGAGCTCTCTGAGGTTCTCGATAACAACATCCAGGCCCTGGCCGAGACGGAGGCCGAATTGGTGGCTGCCAAGGAAGAGGCCGAGGCTGGCGGTGACGCCGAGGCCGTGGCCGGATTCGACAAGCAGCTTGAGAAGAACGAGAAGAACATCGTCATCAACAAAGGCGTGAAGAACAACCTTGACAACCTCTTCCAGCCCTTCGCCTCTTGCGAAGACCTGATCAGAGTGTTCTCCGCCAAGATGGCCGAAACGCCCGACGATGTGAACCTGCTCAAGCGTATCACCACCATCCTCGATAAGAAGGACTGCACCGACTCGCCGCTATTCCTCACTGCAGCCATCCGCCTCAACGAACTCGAACCCAGCCCGGAGGCTTCCTATAACTTGGGTATCAAGTTCTTCAGAGACAGAAAGTATAGCGATGCCGCCACCTTCTTCGAGCAGGCCACCAGAACCGAGAACAACGACCGTAAGTATCGTGCCTATCGTAACCTTGCCTTCTGCTACCAGAACATGGGCAGCTTCTCGAGAGCACGCGAGATGGCCAGAAAAGCCGCACAGGTCGACCCGACTGCCGGTGAGCCTTACCTCATCATCGCCCAACTCTATGCCTCCAGCGCCTCACAGTTCAGCGGTGAGATTGAAAGCAAGGCCGTGTTCTGGGCAGCTGTCGACAAGTGCCTGAGAGCAAAGCAGATCGATCCGTCGGTCGCCGACAGAGCCAACGCCCTGATCCGCTCCTACACTGCCGCCTTCCCGTCGATGGAGACCATCTTCTTCAACGACTACGCCGAGGGCCAGTCTTTCCAAGTGGGCGGTTGGATTGGCGAATCGACTACCATCAGAGCCAAAAAGTAATTGAAACACCTCCTGAAAATAGGATTCCTTATCAACATCACAGCCTTAGCGGCTGTGATGTTGTTTTCGTGTTCAAACCCTGATGCCGTTGTGCAGGCCTTGGGGTCGGACGACACGCTGTCGGGCATCATCGCCGACAGCGTGGTTTTCTATCGCTCCGACTCGGGCATCGTCAACCTTGAGCTGCGCACGCCACGTATGGTGCGCATGGAGACCGACGATGACATCATGGAGTTCCCTTTGGGATTCCAAGTCATCATGTTTGACAAGCGGGAGAAGACCACAGAGCTTCGCGCCGACTATGGCAAAAGTTATGGCACCACGGGCTTGATTGAAGCCCGAGGTAATGTCATCGTTCAGAACTATGGTAGCGACGAGACCATGTATTCCGACCAGCTCTATTGGTACCGCGAACAACGGATGATACACACGCGGTCGCACGTCAGGATTGTCACCCCCGACAAGCATATCGAGGCCGACAGTCTGGTGGCCCGCGAGGACTTCTCGGAATACACCATGTATTCGGGTAGCGCACAACTTGAGGTAGACGATGAGGAGGATTGAGCCATGAGCCATTGGATTGTCGTTGTCGTCACCCTGTTCTTCTCCGCGCTCTGCTCGGGGTTGGAGATTGCTTTCAACAGCATCAACCGTCTGCAGCTGGAGGTGGAGCTGACCAAAAACACCTTCTCGGCCAAGCTGATCAGCCTGTTCTATAAGAACCAGTCGCGTTTCATCACTTCATTGCTTCTGGGCAACAACATCGCCCTCATCATCTATGGCATGAGCATGGCGCAACTGCTCGACGCACCCGTCAACCAATGGCTGCAGGCTATTTCGTTCGATAACGACTTGACGGTGCTGTTGGTGAAGACCGTTCTGGCCACCCTGCTGGTGCTGCTTGTGGGCGAGTTCCTGCCCAAGATGCTGTTTCGCATCAACCCCAATGCCATCCTTTCGTTTTTCGCCTTTCCGACTTTTGTCTGCTACTGCCTATTCTATCCCTTGACGATGCTGTATACGGGCATCTCGGAGTTCATCATCCGTTATGTGCTCCGCTTGCGTGTCGACAAGGAGGAATACAAGTTCAGCACCGTCGACCTGAACGACTTCATTGCTGAATACGCCGACCCTGAGGAGGCCGACGAGGACATGCAGCAGGAGATCCAACTCTTCCAAAACGTGATGGAGTTTCGGTCGGTGAAGCTCCGCGAGTGCATGGGGCCACGCAACGAGATCGAATCGGTGAGGCTGACCGATAGCATCGATGCGGTGAAGGCCCGTTTCGAGGAGACCAAACACTCCAAACTCATTGTCATCGGCGAGAGCATCGACGACATTGTGGGCTATGTGCATCTCAATGATGTGGTGCGCGTTGTGGCCGAGCATCGCGACACCGTTTTGGCCGACATCATCAGAAAGATCGACTTCTTCCCGGAGACCTACACCGCCGACCGTCTGTTGAAACATTTCATCCAGAAACGTCAGGGCGTGGCCGCCGTTGTCGACGAGTTTGGCGGCACTGCAGGCATCGTCACGATGGAAGACGTGGTGGAGGAAATCTTCGGCGAGATTGATGACGAATACGACGTTGAAGAGGAAAAGGAGGAAGTCGTCAGCGACGACACTTTCGTGTTCTCTGCCCGCCTCGAGATCGACTACCTCAACGAAACCTATAAGCTCGACTTGCCTGTCAGCGACGATTATGAGACCCTCGCTGGCATGATTTTGCATTATTGCGAGAGCATCCCCGAGCAGGGCGAGGTGCTCGAAATTGGCAATTATAGGGTCAAAATCCTCAAGGCATCCCATATGAAATTGGATGAAGTGGAATTGCAGATTGTTAATAAATAACTGAATCACAGTTGTTTAGAAGCCACCATTGGTAGCAAGACACGGGGGTGAAAAATAAAAATCGAACATTTGTCCCCGCGCTTCGAAATCTTTACTAAATTTGCACGCTCAAAATTGAAGTTTAATAGTAAATAGAAAATAGCATTATGGCAGCAATTGAAAAAATCAGAAGACACTCCGTTTTGTTGATTGCAATCATCGGTATCGCATTGTTGGCGTTTGTATTGCAAGACCTTTTCCAGAGTCAGGGAAGAAACACGGGACCGACCTTGGCCGTTGTCGACGGCGAAAGGATTTCCGTCAGGGACTACGATTTGCTCAGGGAGAAGAATCTTGAGAGCAGGAGGGCTTCTTCTAACAACAACAGTCTCTCTCCGGCTGAGACCTACAGCATCTACAACAGCACGCTGGAAGAGATGATTAAGGACATCATTATGACGAAGGAGTACGATGCTGCGGGCATCGGCATTACGCCTGAGGAGCTGATCGACCAAATGACGGGTGAGCACCCGCATGATTGGGTCGTCCAGAGCTTCAGCGATGCCAACGGTTTCGACCCGCAGCGCGTGAACGAATATCTCCAAAACCTGGGCAACTTGGCTCAGCAAGCTCCCGACTACTACAACCGTTGGATTGAGTTTGAGAGAGCCCTGAAGCAAAACCGCCTGGAGACCAAGTACGAGAACCTGCTGAAGGCCTCTTATTTCCTCCCCACGGCTTTGGCCCAGAAGTATTATGAGATCAAGAACCTCAAGGCCTCGGCTGATGTCATCGCCTTGCGTTATGCCAGCATCCCCGATTCTACGGTGACCGTTACCGATGCCGACAACAGGGCTTTCTATAACGAGAACAAATACCGTTATGAGACGAGCGAGCGTCGCGACATCGAGTATGTGGTGTTTGAGGTGACGCCTTCGTTGGCAGACCGTCAGAGAGTGCTGAAGCTCGTGCAGGATTTGAAGCCCGAGTTTGAAGCCACTGAGAATGTCGCCGGATTCGTGAACGACAGCTACAACTCCGACAAACCTTATGACAGCACGTGGTTGGGCCGTAAGGATGTCCCCAGCATCATTGAGGCTGCCATCTTCGACAATGGCAACGGCGTGGGTTATGTGTATGGCCCTTATGAAAACGACCAAGCCTTCAATCTGGTCCGCATCGTTGACATGCAGCAGCGTCCCGACTCTTTGAGAGCCAGCCATATCCTCATCGGTTATCAGGGCGCCTATGGCAGCATGGACACCATCACTGAGGAACAAGCCCAAGCCAAGGCCAACGAGCTGATGAACCAGATCAAGTCGGCCAGAAACGGCGACGAGCTGTTTGCCGAATTGGCTGCCCAGTACAACACCGATGCCACGAAGGACAAGGGCGGTGACCTCGATTGGTTCCGTGATGGCCAGATGGTTTCCGAGTTCAATGATTTCGTCATGAACAACCCCGTGGGTACGATCGGCGTGGTGAAGACCATTTTCGGCTACCATGTCGTCAAGGTGACCGACAAGACCCAGCCTCAGCCTAAAGTCCGTTTGGCCTATGTGACCCAGAAGATCGATTGGAGCCAGCAGACCTATCAGGAGACCTATGCCGCTGCCAACAAGTTCTTCACTGAGAATAGAAACTACGACGACTTCAACAGAGCCATCGAAGAGCTTGGCCTCACCAAGCGCACGATGCCTGGCATTGACAAGTCGACCTATCAGATTCCTGGTCTCACCAATGCCCGTGAGATTGTCCGTTGGGCATTCGATGCCAACACCAAGAAGGGCGATATCTCCGACAAGATCTTCGAGTCGGACGACGACCAGCAGCTGATTGTGGCCGCTTTGACGGGTGTCATCCACGAGGGCTATGCTCCTATGGAGATTGTTGTCGACCAAGCCAGATACCAGATCCTGAACAAGAAGAAAGGTGAGATGGCTGTTGAGAGAATGAATGCCTGTGGCAACGACATCAACAGAATGATCAGCGAGCTGGGTGCTGAGTCCACCACGGTTTCCGACATCACCCTCGAATCGCGTGTGTTTGGTAACTTCGGCGTTGAATCCGAAATCGTTGGTAGACTCCTCGGTATGCAGGAAGGCCAAGAAGTTGGCCCTGTCGCCGGTAACAGCTCTGCCTTCATCCTCAGGAACGTGAGATTCACGACGCCTGCCGAACCTGCCGACCTCACCAATATCATCAGGGAGAAGGTCAGCCAGTTCACCAACAGAGTGGGCGGTGGCGCCGTGTACAACGCTTTGAGAAACAAGGCCAAGATCAAGGACAACAGAACCGAGTTGTTCTAAGCTTGACCGTCTCGTTCACAACGAAACAAAGTTTCTGGCAATATGATGCGTCGGTCAATGGCCGGCGCATCTTTTTTTGAATTAGGTATACTAACCAACGGGTTCTTCCGTTCAAGAATAAAGAGATTGTTTAGAAAACACAACCTATCATGAAGAAACTGAGATACATTTTGCTTGTCGCAGCCGTGGCCTTTGCCGTCGTGGGCTGCCGTAAACCTGTCGAAGTCTCGTTTGAGTCTGCCACTCAAGAGGTGAGCGCACAAGGAGGCTCTTATGAAATCGCCCTGAAGTCGAATGGCGAGTGGACCGTTGCGACCAACGCCGAATGGATCACCGTTGCGCCCACTTCGGGCAACGGCGATGCCACGCTGACCCTTACCGTTCCCGCCAACACCTCGGTCGAAGACCGTGTCGCGGAAATCACGGCTACCACCAAAGACAATACGGCTACTTTGGCATTGACGCAGTTGGGTGTCCAATACTACCTGAATGTGAGCCCCAGGGAGTTCAACTGCGGCAGCGATGGTGGTGAGTTTGTTGTGGAGGTGACGTCGAATGTGGATTGGACGGTGTCGTTGCCCGAATGGATCACCAGCTCGGTGATGGAAGGCTCCAACAACGCTACTGTAACGCTGACAGTCCGTCCGATTGAGGGCGACATCAGCGATATGCGCGAGGCCGATGTCGTTTTTGGCAATCTCCTGGGTTTGGTGGGCGAAGGCATGGCAAGCGATAAGGTCCATGTCGTTCAGTCGGTCGACCCGATTTTGACCATTGAAATCATGCCTAAAAACTTGGATTTTGTCTGTGGCGGCGAGACGAAGAACGTCACGATAACCACTGAAGACGGATGGACGGCTTCTACGGAAGAGGATTGGGTCGAGCTGAGCCAAAATGAAGGACAAGGCAATGCCGTGGTCGCAGTGACCCTTGGCGAGAACCCTGTGTATACCGAACGCGTGGCCATGGTGACGTTCACCACCAACGGAGGCCTTGTGTCCATCCTGCAAATCCGTCAGGAAGCCTCACCCGACCCGCATTTCTTGGAGGTGACGCCAACATCGCTCCAGTTCGGGAAGGATGGTGGCGAGCAGGCCTTCACCATTGGTTGCGACACGGATTGGGAGATTATGGTTAACTTTGACTGGCTGTCGGTTGAGCCACAGTCGGGATCGGGCGATGCCACTGTCATGTTGACCGTTGCCCCCAACAACCTTGTGGAACCGCGTGCGGCACGCGTCCTCATCAGGTCAGGTGCCTTGATTGGCGAGTTGACTGTCGAACAAGAGGCGGGAGACGACCCCTTGGTTACCATGTTTGAGTCTGACACGTTATATGTTGAGTATATTGGTGGCATTGAACACGCCAACTTGATTTCCAACACCACCTGGCAACTTGAGGCTGGCGATTGGATCACCCTGTTGACAACCTCGGGAGTAGGCGATGCCACAATTGATTTCGTTGTTGACTATAACTCAAGTCCTGAGGAAAGGATAGGCTATGTGAACGTCAAGCACAACGATGTGGTTTTGGCCACCCTTGTTGTTGTTCAGGAAGGCAAGCCCAATATCTTGGAGACCGATATCACCGAACTGGAGGCGCGTCCCGAAGGTGGACAATACACCGTGCATGTCACGGCCAACCAGTCATGGCAGGTAAACTGCGGTGCGGATTGGATTTCTGTCAGCCCCACGAGTGGCTCTGGCAATGGCGAGTTTGTGGTTAGCGTCAGACCCTTGCCCAACCCTTCGCCCCGAACGGGCCTAATCAAATTGAAAGGCTCGACGGGCGTCGAGATCAGCGTCTTGGTGACACAACATCAATAAAAAAAGGGAGCTCGGCTCCCTTTTTTCGTTTTTAGAATCCCATACCGAACCAGTACCAGAATTTGTTTTCCAACTCTTTCCAGGCTTGGCGTGTCGAGGCCGCGAAGTCGGAGGTGTATTGGTTGAGCAGAGCAGCCACCTCGTCGTTTTCGCCTCTGTCAATCAAGGCCATGGCGCGTTGCTCGAGGGCGGGGATTTCGTCGAAGGCCTTTTGTTCGAAGCGGTAGGCTGTGCCGAGAAGCGTCTTCTTGGTGCGTCCCCACTGCACGGTGGCCAGTTTGTTGGCCTTGCGATAGTGCCAGATCCAAGCCTCTTCGCGATAGCGCAGCTGACCGCATTTGTCGAAGCCTTCAGGAAGGGTGGTGGAGCCAGAGAAGATGGGGATGCGCGGGCTTTGTCCCGGGTTGTCGCATGACATCCAGCAGATGGCGCCGATTTCGTCGGGCACCCAGCTGCGGCATTGGATGATGTGGTGATAGCTGCTCCATGCCACGGCAACGGTGCGCTGGAAGTTGATGGTGCCGGGGGCGAGATAGTTGAGAGTGTTCATCATGGCGCTGCCCACCCAGGGGTTGGCCACGGGGCTGACGATGGTGTCGTTGACCACGGTGCCGTCCTCAAGGCGTTTCTTGCTCACCATCATCACATTGCGGGTCATGTCCATGTCAGTACCTTCATAGGTGCTGCGGAAGAGTTCCATCACTTTGCGAACGTCGACGTTCTCGTCGGGTTTCACCGAGAAGGGCAGCTCGGGCATGTCGCGGGTAAGGTTGAGTGAGGGAGCCAGTTGGCTGAGGATGAAGAACTCGCGGTCGCTGTAGTTCTTGCCGCCGCCGTAGGAGGCACGGAAGGCCTTCCAGAAGATGAACTCGCCTTGGCCGTCCCAGAGGCCGTATTTCTTGGCCACGGCCTCGCAGTTGTCGGAGCAGTAGAAGTCGCGGCTGCGGCGTTCGAGCCTGCCGATGCGGGCGATGTTGGCGCTGACGCCCACCTCGTCGTCGGGGATGCGCTTGGCAGCCCACACGCCGCCGATCTTGTCGGGGCCTTCGCCGAGGATTTCCATCTGCCACACCTCGTTCTTGTCGGCGATGGTGATGCATTCGCCGCCGTCGCCATAGCCGTATTCCTTGATGAGTCGACCGATGAGTTGGATGGCGTCGCGGGCGTTGTCGCAGCGCATCAAAGCCACACGCTCCAACTCCTCAATCATGAACATGCCTTTCGGGTTGACCAAGGTGTCGGGGCCCGAGAAGGTGGTCTCGCCTATGGCCAGCTGCTTCTCGTTGAGGCAGGGGTAGGCGGTGTTGAGGTAGGCATAGGTGTGGGCCACTTGGGGGATTTCGCCCACCAGTTCCACGTTGCGGTTGTCGAAGGGGTCTTCGGTGTGCATGGTGCCTTTGTAGACCAAGTGCATCTCACCGGCCTCGTGGTCGGCGGCGGGCTCCCAGCGCATCCAAGTGCGGTAGCGGCCGTCGCAGGTGTGGGAGGTGATGACGGAGCCATCGGTGGAGGCGTTTTTGCCCACCATGATGCTTGTGCAGCAGGCGCCGACGCGTTGTTCGTTTTCGTCTTGAGCCATCGTGTTCAAGCTGATGAGCACAAGGGCAGAGAGAAGTAATGATTTGATTTTAAGCATATTATTTGTTTTTAATAAAGATTTCCCATTTTGGAGTCCAAAAATAGGAAAGAAAACGGTCAGTTGTGAAGAAAAAGGGTAAATAATTCTTTGAATAGTTGGATAATTCGAGTTAATGATTAATTTTGCATGCAATATTCACCTAAAAACTATGCATTATGAAAAAATTAGCTTTACTTATCGGCATTGTCATCTTCTCAATGAATGTTTTTGGTCAGAAAGAAGGTGAGAAGTATGTTTCACCTTGTTTATCGGCATCGTTTGGTTTTACGAATTACAACTATTATCAAAACAACTGGTTGTATAAAGATACAGAGTGGAGTAGTGTGTATTTTTCACCTAGTGTTGAATTTGGAAAGTTTTTAACCGACAGATTGTGTTTTGGTTTTATGATAGGGAATCCATTTGTTTATTCCGTGGATGATGGACCGATGATGTTAGGTACGTTGCTCTCACCCAATCTTGGTTTTTATATACCTATTACTGATCGTCTTAGTTATGCACCTGAAGTTGGTCTAGGTGGCGAATTGGGTTTATATTCTGGGCATTGGTATTCTAAAGCCACGGCATATACAAATTTGCTTGTTTTTGATTTTCGAGTCAAGGAAAATGTCTCTATTGCTATGCATATGGGCGAGATTGGCTATTGTTTCTCAAAGGTATTCTGGTCTAATGGATACTCGAGTCAGTTTTATTACAATTTCAATTCGGGTATAATTTCTGTTAGATTCTATTATTGATTTGTTATTCCCAAAACAACGCCTCCGCCACGGCATCGGCGAAGAGCATCTGCTCGTCGTTGAGGTAAAGGAACTCCCGTGTCTGCGAGAGGCGGCCTTGGGCGATGAGCGGTTGGGCGTGCTGCTCGCAGTAGGACGAAAACCTTTCGCCCATCTCACGTTTCATATATTTCAAATCAATGCCCCAATGCGTGCGCAGGCGGAGCATGACATATTCGTTGTAGAGTTGCTCAGGAGATAATTGTTCTTTTTCGAAGACGGGCCCTTCGACAGGCTCAGGGACCCTAGTGCAATACTTCTCCACACTTGAAACGTTCCATTGTCGTGAAGTCCCGTCATAGGAATGCGCCGAAGGCCCGAAGCCTGCATAGGGCGTGCCGAACCAATACGAGGCGTTGTGCTTGGAGTGCATCCCCATCTTGCAGAAATTGGAGATTTCATAATGCAGATAACCATTTTCGGCGGCGCGGCGGCAGAGGATGTCGTAGTCGCGCAGCGCGTCGTCGTCGCAGACGGGCATGGCTTTGCCCAATTCGATTTGTTTGGTCAGGATGGAGTTGGGCTCGAGGGTGAGGGCATAGGCCGAGAGGTGGGGGAGACCGTAATCAATGAAGATGTCGAGGTTGCGGTTCCACTGCTCGGCGTTGGAAGTCGGCAGGCCGTAGATGAGGTCGATGCTGATGTTGCCGAAGCCGGCCTGCTTGGCCCATTCGATGCATTGGCGGGCGTGGCGCGAGTCGTGGCGACGGCTGAGGTAGCGCAGGTCGTCGTCGAAGAAGCTCTGTATGCCGATGCTGAGGCGGTTGACGCCAATGTCGCGCAGACCTTTTAGGTATTCCAACGACAGCGTGTCGGGGTTGGCTTCGAGGGTGATCTCAGCATTGGCGGCGACGGGATAGTGTGTGTTAATAAGGAGCAGCAGTTCCTCTATCTCCGCCATGCTGAGCAAGGATGGCGTGCCGCCTCCGAAATACACGGTGTTGATAGAATCGTCGTAACCACTATTAAGCGTGGACGTCATTGCGGGCTTGACCTGCAAATCACGATTCGACGATGCGCAGCGAGTCAATCTCCCATGCTTAAGGTAGTCTTTTCTCTGCACGATTTCCTCCTTCAACGTCTCAAGAAACTTGTCCTTCAGTTTCAAGGAGGGCAGCGAATAGAACCCGCAGTAGCCGCATTTCGACTTGCAGAAGGGAACGTGTATGTAGATGCCTGCCATAAGATAAAAACTTTAGAGTCGCAAAATCTTGCGTCTCTACATAGCATATTGAATTATCTTTCGATGACCAATTTGACGGTCTTTTCTTCATGTTTGGTTTGCAGACGGACGAAATACATCCCGTCGGGCAGGTCGTTGAGTTGGATGGCCTCAAAGCCCTCGTTGATGCTGAGCACTTTTTGTCCGACGATGTTGAACAACTCAACAAGCAGGATGTCCTTGCCTTCAACGCGAAGCATGTCTTTTGCGGGATTTGGGTAGATACAACTTTGTCCCCAATGTTCATCGACTCCATCGGGAATCCACATCGCTTCGATGGTATCGCTCGGCGCCTCACATCCGTCGCTATACACGGCGTTGATATAATAAAGGTGGGGCACGTAGGGATCTCCGAAGACTTCATCATCCCCAAAAGACGTATAGTCAGCGGGAAGCGTGGCTATCAGCTCATCATCTCGATAAACTTGGAGCGCTACCAAGTCACCCGTAGAGGTTTCCGAAGGGAGGTCCCAAAACAGTCCAATATAGGGATAATCTCCGCCGGTTTCCCATGTTAGGTTCTCAATGGGAAAACATTGAACCAAAACAGTCTCTTCATGGATCCACCCCATGCGTTCGTTGCTGCCTTTATAGGTGCCGAAGACCAGGTTTTCAACGGGTCGGTTCAAGGCGTATGCAGTGACATACACGGGATCGTCAGGGGAGAAGTTCTGGACATAGGTCAAGGTGACGATTTCCAATTGTCCGTCGCCGTCGATGTCGCCGAAATTGGCTCCGTTCATGTAGGTGAGCCCTTGCGGACGCAGCGGGAAGCCGTCGGTGACTTCGGTGCCGTCCATCTCCCAAGCGCGGATGAAACCTTCGCCATCGTCCATCAGGTTGAAGTCGGTGATGATTTCGTTTTCGCCGTCACCGTCGATGTCGGCCACGGTGATGAAGCCCTCGATGCCTGCACTCAGGTGGAGTGGGAATCCAGGAGCCACGTTACCATTCATGTCGTATTGGTAGAACACGTTGCCCTCGCCCGACATGCCCATGAAGATGGCGTATTCGTCGTCGTTTTTGACCACCGTCGGGGCGGAGTAGGTCCAATTTGAAATGGGTTTTGGCCAGCCAGTTCGGTACTCTCCAGTACGGACATCACGCACATAATGGTGTGGGTTGTCGCCATGGCAAGCGCCCACGAGGCACCAATCGAGGCCGTCGCCATATGTGTCGACCACGAGCGGCGACTGGTAGGAATACTTGTAGGCTCCTTCACTGTCGATCATAAGGATCTGTGTGCCCGTATTGTTGACGACATAAAGTGCCGAGGTGGTCGCTGTGAAAAGCGTCAGAGTGCCGTCGCCACAGTCAGCCAAGGTAGGCGTGAAAGCCGGGGTGGAGGGCATCTCGAAGGGGAAACCGGGCAATTCCTCACCTTGCAGGTTCCAAACATGGATACCCGCTGAGACGTTTGCTGAGGCTTTTCCTCGGCCGTTGAAGACGATTTCCAACATGCCGTCATTGTTGATGTCTGCCAAGACAGGTGAGCAGATGAGCGGGTCGTTGTTGGTGATTCGCGAAAGCAATACGTTGCCGTTGGCATCGAAAACGTTGATGCCGCCCCGTGCATTGCCATAGGCGGTGAGAGCCACGATCTCGAGGACACCGTCATTGTTGATGTCGCCAACGGCAGCAGGGTATTGCGCCATACCTCCAACAAGGGGCTGTGTCCAAAGGATGTTGCCTTGTCCGTCGATGACGTTAATCTCCTCGTTGTGGCAGAGGATGATTTCGTCGGCGCCGTCGTTATTGAGGTCGGCCAATGCCAAGCCTCTCATGGGCTTGTAGGTGGTGTTGGAGGCGAAACTCAGCGGAAATCCCGGCATTGGGCTGAGCCCATCGCGAGCTGAAGGGGGCAACTGGGCGAGTATGGTTTCGGTTCTGATGACACCGTCTTCGTCGATGTATGCTCGCGTCGCGGTTCGTTGTGCGCTAAGGCCTAACGAAAGCAAGAAGAAGGTCAGCAATAGTAATGAAGTCTTTTTCATGATGGGAAGATGAGTTAGGAGAGATTGGGTAATAGAAGAAAAAAAGAGTGAGAAGTTCGGAGATTTGAACACTCCTCGCTTCTCACCTTCATTTGTCACTTATTAAGTGGTTAGTCCTTTTTGCAAGATTTGCAGCAGCCGGAGATGCACTTGTAGCAGAGGCCGGCGAGGCAGGCACCGACGAGCGGGGCCACGATGAAGAGCCACACCTGACCCATGGCGCACCAACTGTCGCAGTTGGAGAACAGGGCCACGCCGAGTGAACGGGCGGGGTTGACAGAGGTGTTGGTCAGCGGGATGCTGATGAGGTGGATGAGCACCAGGGTGAGACCGATGGCTAGGCCGCCGAACTTGCCGTTGGCGTGGCTGCTGTCGGTGACGCCGAGGATGACCATAAGGAACACGAAGGTCAGCAGGGCCTCGACGAGGAAGGCGCCACCCATCGAGATGGCTTGGTAGTCGCCGTTGCCGGTGGCTGCAGCGAAGTCGGCACCGAAGCCGTTGGCGGCGAAGACGCCAGTGGCACCGCCACCGATGGCATTATGGATGACGAGGAGCAGGGCTCCGGCGATGATGCCGCCGATGAACTGGGCGAGCCAGTACCACAGCATCTCCTTGAAACTCATACGGCCGTTGACGAAGACGCCAAAGCTGACCGCGGGATTGAGGTGGGCACCCGAGATGTGGCCGATGCCATAGGCCATGGCCACCACGGTGAGACCGAAGGCGATGGCGACGCCCAGGAATCCGACATGGCCGAAGAGTGCGGTTCCGCAACCGCCAAAAACTAAAACGAACGTGCCGAACAATTCGGCGAAGAATTTGTTACAAGTCTTCATAGCATTTTAATTTTTAATTGATTATTAGGTTGATAGATTGTCTTTGCGTTTCTCCCTCTCATCGGAATACTTCCTTTGAGACAGGCAAATGTACGAAATAATCAATGGGAAGCATTGATTTCTTGCAATTATTTTCTTACAACATCTACGGAGCGTATCAGTTTTTGTTGGGGCGCTTTTTTGTTTCAATCTCTAATTTTGCCGTTTCATTCGTGGAAATGAATATAATAAGAGCCTTCCTCAATACCTTTGTACCCTAATCGAATCATTCATGTGAGCTGGTTAGTGGGTTAACTGGCTTGTTTTTTCTTTGAAATGCTATGACGAAACGGATCAACATACTGGCGCTGTTGCTCATGACCGCCTGCTTGGCGGTGGGACAGGAAAGCCATGCCTATCGTTTCAGCTTGGAGGACTGCCTGCGCTTTGCCGTGGCCAACAGCAACGAGCGCAAGACGATGGAGCTGACGGGTGAATCGTTGGAAACGAGTTACCAACAATCACGACAACAGAGGCTGCCCTCGGTGAGTGCCTCCTTTGGCGAGAACTTCTCGAACAACGCCGATGGCTGGTCGGTTTCGGGCAACGTGGGCGTGGGCTCCTCGGTGACCATCTACCAAGGCGGCAACATCAATAACACCATCGAGCAAAACCGCCTCAACATGGAACGCAACGAGGTGCAGATGGAACGCTACGACAATCAGCTCACCTTGCAAATTCTACAGAGTTTCCTTACCATCCTGGGCAACCAGGAGATGCTGAAATACCAACTCGAAGTGCTCAACACTAGCCGAGAGCAGCTCGGACAAGGCCGCGCTCGCTATCGGGTGGGTACCATCCTCGAGAGCGACCTCCTGCTGCTTGAGGCACAGTATTACAGCGACTCCAACAATGTGGTCGACACCCGAATCAACATCGAGAACAACCTGCTCGCCATGAAGGTGCTGCTCTCGATGGACCCCACGGACCAACTCGAAATCATCTCGCCTGACACCGACAACCTCGACGCCATGAAGGAGAGCCTCCCCACGGAAGAGGAAGCCATCAGCCTTGCCATGGACTACCTGCCCGACCTGCGCTTGAGCGACTACGACATCCGTCTGGCCGAGAACAGCGTCGACCTAGCCCGGGGCAACTATTTCCCGTCCATCTCGGCCAACGCCAACCTGGGCATGGGCGTGCTGGCCTTCGACGGCAATGGCAACAGGCAGTGGTACGGCAGGCCGTCGGAGTCGCTGGGCGTTTCGATGAGCATCCCCATCTACAGCCGAGGTTCCATCCGCGCCAACGTGACCAAGAGCCAGATCGCCTTGGAGCAAGCCAGGATCAACTACGAGCAGGCCCAACTCGAGGTGCGGCAGACCGTCGTGCAGGCCTATCGTGATGTGCTCTCGGCCTACAACGCCTATAAGGTGTCGCAGCTGAGGGAAGAGGCCTATAGCAAGAGTTTTAATGTGTATAACCTTCAATATCAATACGGTAACATCACAACGGTGGACCTGTTGCAACAACAGAACAATTACCTGAACGTCCTTAATACCTATATCCAGAACAAGTATTCCCTGGTGATGAAGCGGTTGATTTTGGATGTGTATATGGGTAAACGAATTAGTTTATAGTTTAGAGTTGAGAGTTTAGGGCAGTTTTAAAGTTGAGAGTTTAAAGTTGAGAGTTTATAGTAGGGCTGTCACACGGTTGCTGAGCTTGTCGAAGCACTGTGGCAGCCGAAAACCAGAAGAAAAAAGCGTTTTAAAATATGAAAAAGAAGAAGAAAACATGGCTGATCATCCTCGGTATCGTCGTGTTGGCGATTGCCGTGATGCTGATTGTAAAAGCCACGAAGTCGGCCAACAAGGAATTGGTCATCCGAACCCATGTGGTGGCTGACTACACGGTGATGAACACCGTCACCGCGACGGGCACCATCGAGCCGGTGGAGACCGTCGAAGTGGGTACCCAGGTGTCGGGTAAGGTGGAGAAGATCTATGTCGATTTCAACGACGTGGTGAAAAAAGGCGACCTGTTGGCCGAGTTGGACAAGCAGACGCTTGAGCAGAACCTGAGTCGTGCCAGGGCCAGCCTCACCTCGGCACAAAGCCAGCTCAACTACGCCCGCCTCACTTTCGAGCGCACGCAACAGCTGTATGAGGCCAACGCCGCCACCCTCGCCGCTTACCAGGAGGCGCAAAACACCTATACGCAGGCCCAAATGAGCCAGCGTAACGCACAAGCCGCCTACGACCAGGCGCGTGTCGACTTGGCCTACGCCGAGATCTACTCGCCCATCGACGGCATCGTGCTCGACCGCGCCGTGGAGGTGGGTCAGACGGTGGCCGCCTCGTTCAGCACCCCCACCTTGTTCACCCTGGCCAACGACCTGACCAAGATGCAGGTGGAGGCCGACGTCGACGAGGCTGATATCGGACAGGTGAAAGTGGGGCAGAAGGTGACCTTCACCGTGGATGCCTATATGGATGACGTCTTCAACGGCACCGTGAACCAGATCCGCATGAAGCCAACCACCACCAGCAACGTGGTGACCTACACCGTCATCATCGATGCGCCCAACCCCGACCTGAAGCTCTTCCCGGGCATGACCGCCAGCGTGACCATCGTCACCGAAGAGGAGACGGGTTTGGCCGTGCCTGCCGAGGCCTTCAATTTCACGCCCGACGAGCAGGTGCTGAAAGCCATGCGTAAGCCCGAGAGGCATGAGAGACCCGAGGGTGAGATGCCGGAGCCTCCGCAGGGTGAGCAGCCCAATATGGACGAGGCTTCGATGGCGTCACACACCATGGTGTGGGTGAAGAAAGGCGACAATATCATGCCGCGTCCAGTCAGGGTGGGTGTGAGCGACGGCGCCTACAAGATCATCGAACAAGGCCTGCAGGCCGGCGATTCCGTCGTGCTGTCGGCGCAGTTCGTCGTCAAGGAGAAGACGGTGAAGAAGGGCGACAACCCCTTCATGCCAGGCCCTCCCGGAAGAAACAGGAACAATAACAATAACAAGGGCAACGGCGGCGCCCCGAGTGGCCCGCCCAGGTAATCCTTTCCCGTCATGGATGCGCAGTCAATCATCAGAGTCGAGAACCTCAAGCGGACCTTTGTCGTCGGCAGCGAGGAGGTGCATGCCCTCAAGGGCGTGTCGTTCGACATTTGTCAGGGCGAGTTTGTGAGCATCATGGGCTCGTCGGGTAGCGGCAAGTCCACCTTGCTGAACATCCTCGGCTGCCTCGACCAGCCTACTTCGGGCGAATATTACATCGACGGCATCTCGGTGCGCGAGCGCTCGAAGAACGAGTTGTCGGAGATCCGCAACCGCAAGATCGGCTTCGTGTTCCAGTCGTACAACCTCTTGCCGCGTACCTCGGCGTTGGAGAACGTGGAGCTGCCTTTGGTCTACAATCCCGACGTATCGCACCGTGAGCGTCACGAGAAGGCGCAGCATGCCTTGGAGATGGTGGGCCTGAAGGACCGCATGGGGCACATGCCCAACCAACTCTCGGGTGGACAGCAGCAGCGTGTGGCCATCGCACGCGCCCTGGTCAACGACCCCGTCATCGTCCTCGCCGACGAGGCCACGGGTAACCTGGACACGCGCACTTCTTACGAAATCATGAGCCTATTCCAGAGCCTGCACGAGCAAGGCAAGACCATTGCCTTTGTGACGCACGAGTCTGACATTGCAGTTTTTACAAGTAGAACCATATTCTTGCGCGACGGTCACATCCTCCGCGACGAGCCTGTAACCAGCAAGTCGGCGGTGGAAGCCTTGGCTGCCCTGCCAGTAGAAAACGATTATTGAGATGGATATTCTGAACCTTATAAGGATCTCGGTGAAAGCCCTGCTGCGCAACAAGACGCGCACGGCCCTTTCCATGCTCGGCATCGTCATCGGCATCGCTGCCGTCATCGCAGTGGTCAACTTGGGCGAGGGGCTGAAGCAAAGCACTGCCAACCAGCTTTCCGACATGGGCACCAACCTCATCATGGTGATGCGTGCCAACCAGAGAAGGGGCGGCGTCAGCATGGGTGCCTCCAATGTGCAGTCGTTGAAGGTGCACGACTGTGAACTGATCGCCAGAGGCGCCAAAAACATAACCATGGTCAGCCCTGTGGTGAACAGCGGCGGGCAGTTGGTGAACGGCTCCCGCAACTGGTCGGGGACGGTGTATGGCGGCTCGCCCGACTATCTCGCCATCAGGAAATATGAAATCGCCACGGGCGTCAACTTCACCGAGGATGACGTCAGGAAATACGCCAAGGTCGGCCTGATTGGTCAGACCATCGTGGAACAGCTCTTCGACGAGGGGGAAGACCCCATCGGCAAGACCATCCGTGTGGGCAACATGCCCTTCAAGGTGATCGGCACGCTGAAGGAACGTGGCGAGAACAGTATGGGCATGGACCAGGACGACCTCGTGGTGATGCCCTACAGCACCGTGCAGAAGCGCATGCTGGGTGTCGACTACATCCAGCAGATCGTATGCTCGGCGGCATCGGAAGACGTGGCCGAGGCAGCGGTGGCGGAGATAGAGTCCATCTTGAGGGCCTCGCATAGGATCCCCGACGGTGGCGAAGACGACTTCGAGGTGCGTACCCAACAGGAGATGCTGGAGATGATGTCGTCGATGACGGGCATGATCACCACCGTGTTGGTTGCCATCGCCTTGATTTCGCTATTGGTCGGTTGTATCGGCATCATGAACATCATGTATGTCACCGTGACCGAGCGCACCAAGGAAATCGGCCTTCGTATGTCCATCGGTGCCAAGAACTCCGCCATCCTCATGCAATTCCTCACTGAGAGTATCATCCTGAGCCTGATTGGTGGCGTCATCGGCTTGCTGTTGGGCATCGGGCTGTCGTATATCGTGTCCTTGGCGATGTCGATGCCGTTCATCGTCAACGTGGCATGGATGTTCATTTCCTTTGTCTCGTGCGCCATCCTGGGCCTCATCTCGGGCTTCTTCCCTGCCTTGAAGGCATCGCGTACCGACCCGATAAATGCTTTGAGATATGAATAAGAATGAAAGACATAATGTCGACAGTTATCTGTCCATCAAGAGGATAGCTTATGTCTCTTTGGCCATCACCATTGGCTTCTATGTACTGTTTATCCTGAAGCACTACTTCAGCCGTCCTCTCTTGTCGATGATGGAGCCTGTGGAATATCCGACCCCCTATTGGGTTATCGTTCTGGTCAACATTGTGTTCAGTTTCATCATGGCCTTCATATTGTTTCTTTATGAGCGGAAGGCTTTGGGCTATCCGTTCCATAGACGTCGCGATGAACTTGTCGCCAACATTGTTGGTTCGGTGCTGATAGGCTTGATGATCAGTACTTTGATTACCTTGCTGAACCATTGGCTTTGGGCACCTCCTAAGCCAGCTTCGGGGATAGAGGGTGTCTCGCTGTTTGGCCACATCTGCAGGTGCTGGTTGGGCGACATGCCGGTGATTGTCTTCCCCATCATGATCAGTTACCTGTTTCGTTCGATGCATTTGGAGGAAGTGGCGGCCATTGAGAACGAGTCGCTTCGTGCCGAGAACATGGCTTCGCGCTACGAGGCCTTGAAGACCCAGATGGACCCGCATTTCCTCTTCAACTCATTGAACACCCTGAAGTCGCTCATCGACGTCGATGTCGACAAGGCCGATGGTTTTGTCCAACAGCTTTCGGATGTGCTGCGCTACACCTTGAAGAACGAAGAGGTGGTGACCTTAGCTGCCGAGATGGACTGCGTGCGTTCCTATTGCAAGATGATGAAGATGCGCTATGGCGACAATCTGGTCTTCGACCACCACATCGACCACGATAAGTATGACGGCTATTACGTCCTGCCGCTTTCCATCCAAGGACTGATTGAAAACGCCATCAAGCACAACGTCATCTCCTCCAAGCAGCCATTGACGATACACTTGATTTCCGATGACAAGAACCATCTGATCATAAGCAACAAGATCCAGCCGAAGATCGGGAAAGAAGAAGGTACGGGCATAGGATTGGCCAATCTTGCAGAGCGTTATCGCATCAAATGGAACGAAAATGTTGAAATTTTTGACGATGGAACGAATTTTACAGTAACTTTGCCCCTAAAACAGAACGAATAATACTATGAAAGCACTCATTATTGAAGACGAAGTCATGGCTGCGCAGGCCTTGAAGAAGCTCTTGGGAGAAGTCAGTCCAAGCATGGAGATTGTCGGCCTGCTCGAATCCGTCGAGGAAAGCGTGGAGTGGTTGGAGAACAACCCCATGCCCGACCTGATGTTCATGGACATCCATCTGGCTGACGGTTCCTCTTTCGCCATCTTCGAGAAGGTCAACATCACCTGCCCTGTCATCTTCACCACGGCATACGACGAATATGCACTGAAGGCCTTCGAGGTGAACAGCATCGATTATCTGCTGAAGCCCATCAGCAAGGAGGCTTTGGTGCACGCCTTGAACAAATACCACAACCTGGCGGAGAGGCGCGTCAACGCCGACCAGTTCGACAGGCTGCTGGCGAAATTGGGCGAGAAGAAGAGATACAGAAGCTGCTTCCTGCTTCCTGAGCGCGACAAGTTGGTGCCGCTGCCCGTCGACATCATCACCTATATCTATATTGATGCCAAGACGGTGAAGATCTTCACCACGAACGGCAAGGTCTACTTCATGAACCACACCCTTGACGACATCATGAACGAGCTGGATCCTCAGATGTTCTTCCGCGCCAACCGCCAGTTTATCGTGTCGCGTCAGTCGATCAAGGACGTGTCGGTCTGGTTTGGCAACAAGCTGGCCATCAATTTGAATGTGGAGACGCCCGAAAAGATCATCGTGAGCAAGGCCCGCGTGAGCGAGTTCAAGATTTGGTTTACGGATTAAACAACTGATATACAATTATTTATTGTAAATAAAAGAAATTTTTACGAAAAAAGTATTGCGAGAACGAAAAAAGGTTGTACCTTTGCGCCCGCAAATCGAAAGATTCAACGCAGTTAAAACGATGCTTCCGTAGCTCAGTTGGTAGAGCACCTGACTCTTAATCAGGGTGTCCAGGGTTCGATCCCCTGCGGGAGTACCAGAAAAGTCCTTGCAGCATGGCTGTGAGGGCTTTTTCTTTTGTGCCAGGTCTTGTGGGTTTTAGGTTTTTGTTTATCTTTGCAGAGAATACTAAAACGTTATCCTTATGTCAACTAACAATTCTAACAAGAATGTGCAAATGGCACATATGATCAACTTGCTTGCTGTCGCGAACATCGACGGTAAAGAATCGGAAGAAGAATTCAATCTTCTTGGCAAGATTGCCGTCGACCTCGGCTTGACCCTAGGTGAATTCGAGGAATGCATGAGGCTCTCCGCGAAGAGTCTGGAAGAGGGGAAGCTTCTCTACGAAGTCCCTGAGAGCGACGAGCAGAAGGTGGCCTTCCTCAAGAACCTCACCCTCATGATGATGGTGGACGGCAAAATCGATGAAAACGAAGAGGCATACGTCAAGTTGGTGGCCGAGAAGTTTGGCTACGACGGCGACAAGGCCCTCGACATATTGATCAACAACATCTACGAGGACTTCAAGACCAAAGACGACACCTCGGAGGAAACCATCTCCGAAACGGCTTCGGGCGACCAGTCGGAAGATGAAATGAGCGACGAGGAGTTCAAGGATCAGATAAAGCGTTGCACGGCGCTTGGCAAGCAGGCCCTGATGGAACACAACATCCCCGAGGCTTTCGACTACCTGCTGGTGCCTGCCCATATGGACGTTGAGGCCTTCCGCCTCTTCCTTATGATTATCAACACCTTTACGCGCCTGTATCTGCTCAGTGACGAGCAGGTGGCCAAGCTCAAGGGCTATGCCGAGAAGGGTTATACGTTGTCGCAATACGCCTATGGCCGATACCTCTATATTGTCCGTCCCGACAACGATTCCATCAATCAAGCCGACAAATACTTCAAGGCGGCCCAAAAAGAGGGTTTCGGCGACGCCATCCAAGCCCAGAGTACCATCATGCTCGATGGCCACTATGGACTGGTCGACATCCAGGAAGCCTATCAGATGACCCTCGACGCCATCGACAAGCACAGCGAACTGGGCGCCCGCGCCTACCTGCGTCGCTTGGTTTTTGGCAACGATTATATGGAGGCCGATCCTCAAAAGGCTATCGACCTTACTATGAAGTTGGTCGGGGAGAACGAGAGCGAGGACATCTCGGTCGTCAACCCGATGTTTTACGAGATCCTTGGCGATGCTTACGAAAAGTTGGGCGACAAAGAGAGAGCTGGGGCCTATTACATGAAAGCCATCAAGATGGGACATCACGAGGCCTACGGCAGCTATTGTTGTCTTTTCAATGTGGATGACAACGAGGAACTCCATAACAAATATTTGGACTTGCTGGATGCAGCAGACGATTATGGCGACCCGTCGGCTCATGTTTACAAGGCTGCCTGCATCATGGACAATTACGACAACTTCGAAGAAGATAGCCGGGAAAAGGTCACGGATATGATCAAGGACGAACTGGAAATCGCTTTTGATCTGGGTAGCCAGATTGCCCCTTATTTCCTCGGCAGCTCCTATTATTATGGTAGCTATGGCTTTGAGGAAAACAACACCGATGCGTGGAACTGGCTCATCGAGGGCACGAAACGCGACGATGGCATGTCCTATTCGTTGCTGGCCCAGATGATTATCGACGGCAACAACCCCTACGAGGTCTCCAAAGAGATGGCTTCTTATTGCCAACTGATGGCCTTGCGCGACGGCGAACAAGACGAACTAGGGAATGTGGTGAAAGCCTATCGCAAGGGAGAGCTGTCCGTCTATGCCGCTGAGATTGAGCGTTACTACATCCCGAAATACGACGCCATGGCGGACGAGGATGACGATGATGACGAAGACGATGAAGAGGAGGACAATGAAAACATCGGGTCGGAAGGCGAATACAAACTCATCGCCATCGTGAAGACCGACCGCACCGCCGATATCCTCGAGTTTGATGTGGAGGGAGGCTGGGACGAGTTGCCTGAGATGGTGGGCGCCAGACGCCTGGACGCCATCCGCACGCAGCCGCTCTACGACATCAGCGCCAAGCTCGGGCTGAATGGCCACGTCACTGGCTGGGTCGATAACATGGGTCTGATGAAAGATCTGATGATGAATCCGATAGGTCGTGCGCTCTATCCCGGACCCATTGCTGGCGACATGATCCTGACCATGGAAGACGCGAAGTACAATCCGAGGAGCTTCGACGACCTCGATGTGCTCAAGAAGGTGCTGTTCGCCTTGGGAGCGAAACTCGACAAGGTTATCCTTGACGACGGTCCCGACGACGACGGTCGCTTCGATGCCTGGTCTTAACCCCCTGCGGGAGCCAACACAATCAGCGGTTCATTGTCTTTTTGTATTTAGGTTTTCCTTCCTGCCAATCTTCACAACAACACCCTCAGGAGTGAGATAAACTCGGTTGCGCATAAGTTTGCACATACCACCTATTTCAAGACCAATCGAAACTGCTCCAAGAAAGGCGGCACCAATAAGGAAAGTATACCTAGATTTCTCTCCAACATAGACAAGTGTTCCCGCCGCAGCTGCACAGCCTATTGAGCCAAGGAAACAAGCCCCTGCCCCCCGCATGGCATTATTGTTGTCGACAACAATTTGGTTGACATCAATAGGATAGGCATACTCTAACTGCATGCCCCTGTTCGTTTTGTACTGACGCGTCCATGTCGTGTCATTTATACGTTCCCACTCTTGAGCCCTCAAAGGAGCAATTGAAGCGAGGATAATAGTCGCAATGATAAATAGTCTTTTCATTTAGTTTTGCTTTCTATATTTGACTGCAAATATAAGAAATTTCTGCGAAAGTTGGATTTGAAGAGCGTTTTTACAAACAAAAAAGCCGCTTTTCAGCGGCTTTCTGTACTCCCGCAAGGAGTACAATCAATCGTCAATCAGTATGGATATGAAGCCTTCGGTGGCAAACGTCACCAACTCATTGTCCTCGTTTACGAAGATGTAATAGGCCTCCACGCCGTCCATGCTTTCGATGATCGGCAGCGATTTCTCCATGCCCATCACCATGCAGATGGAGGCCAAGGCGTCGGCCCAGACGGAGTTTTGGGCCAATACGGTGGCGCTTAATACGTTGTGCTCAACGGGATAGCCCGTCTTTGGGTCGATGCAATGGGAGTAGCGTTTGCCGTCGCGTTCCACATACTTGCGGGTGCTGCCCGAGGTGACCAAGCCTTTGTCGAGCAAGGCCACGCGGGTATGCACCACCTGCTCCGAGTCCCAGTTGTCGGCAGGTTTCTCTATGCCCACAATCCAAGGTTGGCCATTTGGCTTGCCGCCACGTGCCATGACCTCTCCGCCCGTGTCGACCAGATAGTTCGTGATGCCACGGCTCTCCAAAAAAGAGGCAATCAAATCGGAGGTATAGCCCTGGGCAATGGCGTTGAAATCCAAGGTCATCGCCGGATTCTCCTTGACGACACGCCCGTCTTCAATTCTAACTTTTCGATAATCCACCAAGAGGCGTAAGCTGTCGATGAGTTGGGGCGTGAGGCTGTCGCCGTTTTTGTAGCTGAAGCCCCAGGCCGCCACGATGGGTGAGATGGTGGGGTCGAAGTAGCCGTCGGACAAGGCAGCGGCTTCTTGGGCGATGTTGAAGTTGTCGATGAAGATTGGGTCGAGCACCACTTCCTCGTTTCGGTTGACTTTCGAGATGACCGAGCTGTCGACCCACAGGTTGACCGACATGTCCACCGCACGGAAAATCGAATCTATTTCGTGCTGGAAACTACGGTTCTGCTCGTCGTAATAGGTGACGGCATAATAAGAGCCTTGCGCCAAGCCTTCCAGCACAATCTTCTGAGGCTGTTTGGCGCATGCCGCTAGAGCGGCTAATCCTATAATCAAAAATACAACCCTTCTCATAATTTTGAATTGTTTTGGCCAGATATGTGGGTCTTCCCCTGCGTTTTATCGGCTGCCACGGTGCTTCGACAAGCTCAGCAACCGTGTGACAGCCCTACAACTATCAACTATAAACTCTACACTTTCAAACTGACTCTCAACTCTACACTTTCAACTCTAAACTATAAATCAAAGGTAGCACTCCATTTCCACGCAAAATTATCCCAAACATTGTCGAAAGCGTATGGACCGTAGCGATAGAACACGCCAGCGCCTACTTTCACCCAAAGCACGTTGAGCAGGCCTTTCACGACGAAACCGCTCTCGAAATAGCCTTTCTCCATCGTCTTGAAATTCTTGTCAGGGAAGGCATGGGCGCGTGGCATGTCGCCCCAGGCGATATTGGTGACGAGGGTCAACTGCGGCTTGAACCATGGCGAGTCTGTCTTCCATAGCATCCCGCTGAAGTTGTGGCTCAGGTAAAGGGCGGCGAATCGGTCGCAGAAGAACTCGTCGAGGCGCATGGTGCCGAAGCTGCCGGGAGAATACAGCCCGAAAGGCTCGTAGGTGCCCAAAATGTTGAAGGTTTCCATCACTGGGCAGCTTTCGGTGGCATAACCGGCTTGCAGGACGACTTTGGAGACGCCCCAATAGCGTGTGTAGAAGTTCTTTGAGATCTCGAGCTTGAAGCGGTCGAATTCATATTGCCCGCCCAAGATGGGGAAGGAATGCTGGTAGGACAGCCACACGATGGGGTAGGTGGTGCCCAACGACTGGATGCCGTCGGGGCGGCTCAGGAATTTCTCCTTGTAGGCGAAGCGGATCTTGATTTCAGCGTTGGTGAACAGGGCGCTCGTCAGTGAGTCGGCAGGGGTGTGGTAGAACTGCGAGTCGTATCTTTTGTGGCACGAGCTGAGGGTGACGAAGGCCTTGAAGTAGTTGGCGAAACGAGTGGAATAATTCAGTTCGGCCATGTTTTGGCGTATGTGGATGTTCTCGTAGAAGGTGTATTTGTATTCCGATTCCGAGAGCATGCTGCCTGCCGAGAAGCCGCCGAACTCGCCCATGGCCTCCGACCTGTTGGAGAACTGCAGGCCGAGCTCCATCTGTCTCTGCCTGTTCATCAGCCATCTGGCGCCTATGCCGTAGTCGAAGTAGTCTCTTCGGAACCAATGGCCTCCATACGCGTCAAGGCGGATGTGGCGCGAGAAGCGGTCGTTGGTGGAGCCTCCCAATCCGAGATACCAGCCTCGGTAGGCCGAGTATTTGACGATGCGGCCAAGGTCGAGGTTGAAGTATCCGATAGGCAGCGCCGACTCGGTCATCAGTTGGTCGGTCAGGCCCAACACACGGTCGAAGATGTCGGAGCCTTGGGTGAGCGAGTCAACGAAGATGTAGGTGGCTTCGATGCGCTGGGTGAGCGAGTCGATGCGGTGGTCGTTCCAGAAGGTCTCATCACGGTAGGCGGCGTCGGGGTCGACTTGAATCTCGATGTCGGAGAACCGTTGCCGTTCCATGTCGGGGTTGATCTCTATGTCGGTCAGGTAGCTTTTGCCTATGGCGACCATGGGGAAGGTGTTGCCGTCGATTTCGACCACCATGCTCGGGAACTTCAAGTTGGTGTTGAGCTGCATCGGGAACCATTGGCCTTCGACCTTTTGGTATAGCTGTTGTATGCTGGCCTCGAAGAGTTCTCCTTGTTCGTTGGGCTCGGCTTTCACGCTCTGCAAGGCCCAGCCGTCGCTGTTGACGCTCATCGTGCCACGTAACCCGTTGAAGGTGCTGCCGCGCATCGGATGGAACGAAATCACGTAGAGCGAGTCGCCTTGTCCGATGGGGTGTACGGATTCCAAGTTGAAGAAATAGTGGCTCTTGCTGCCGCGACTGATGGGGTTGACGTATTCGGTACCTGTGATGTTGATGATCTCGTCGTAGAAGCTGACGCTTTGCATGCTGTTGACCAGATAGATGAAGGTGGGGTTTTGCATGCCGGCCACTTTGGTGCCGAGCACGTGTTGCAGCTTGCGGTCGGGTGCCTTGAAGAGCACCTCCGAGGCGGTCTCCATCACCATCATGTCGCTACGTTTCAAAATGCTGTCGAACTGGCGTAGGTTGGTCGTTTCAAGGTTGGTCGCGGCCAAGGCCTTGCCGAAGTCGCTGCTGTCGATGGTGATGACCATCTGGTCGTAGATGTGGTATCTATATGCGTCCAACGAGTTGGGGTTGTTGGCCGTGCGGTGCGCCATCAGGCTGTCGATGATGCGGTGGGCGGGGTTCTCGCCAGCTTCCACGGTCACTTCGTTGAGTTGGAAGACAACGGGCTTCATCGCGACGTTGCATCGGCTTTGTCCAGGCTGTGGCGTCAAGGTCAGGGTCTCGTAGCCTATGGCCGAGAAGCTGATGGAGGTGATGGGTTTGTCTGAAGTGATTTCGTATTTCCCGTTGATGTCGCTGATCACGCCATGTGACCCGTCGTTGATGACGATGTTGACGAAGGCCAGAGGCTGGCGGTTGTCCTCGTCGGTGACTTTACCGCTGAGGGTATGCTGCGCCGACGCTGCCAGCGGGGCTAGGGCGAATAACAGTAACGATATGTAAGGTAGAATATGTGTGTGAAGAAACGACTTCATTGCTGAGTCTCAATTAGATAGATGACTTCGTTGTCGCGTTTCATCAGATACTGCTCGCGGGCCACTTGTTCCATGGTGGCTGTGTCGTTTTGCAGCGCGTCGAGATAATGTTGGCTTTGACTCACCTCTTGCTCGTAGTATTCGATCTGCTGTCTCTGGTCCTTCAGCGCCTTGTGGAGACGGATCTGCTCAAAGAGGTTGAATTGATCGATGAATAGGATGACCACCACAAACAGCAACGTGGTGTATACATAGCGGTTGTTGAGTTTCCGTAAAACTTCCTTGAATGTCATGGCTGTTGAGCTTGTCGAAAAAGAATGGTACGTTTCAAGTGGCAAAGGTAATATATTTCGATGAACCCAATGACCTTTTTTCCTATTTTTGCGCTCAGAAATCCTTAAAAGTTATCAACAATGAAGAAAGTTATCGCTACGACAAAGGCTCCAGGAGCCATAGGTCCTTACAGTCAGGCCATTGAGGCCAACGGAATGCTGTTCATCTCGGGTCAGCTGCCCATCAACCCTGAGACGGGCACGATGCCCGAAACCGTCGCAGAGCAGACCGAGCAGAGCATGAAAAACCTCGAGGCCATCCTCAACGAGGCGGGCTGCACCTTCGACAATGTGGTAAAGTCGACCTGCTATCTCGCCGATATGAGCTATTTTGGCGAGATGAACGCCGTGTACGGCAAGTATTTCAAGGGTGACTATCCTGCCCGTGCCGCCTTCGCCGTGAAGGAACTGCCCAAGAAGGCCTTGGTCGAAATTGAAATGATTGCCGCAAAATGAGAATCGTCTTTCTTGAACCGCTCGGACTGAAAGTCGAGCAGATTGAAGCGGCTTGCGAAGATCTGAAGAAGGCGGGCCATGAGGTCATCGTCTATCCCGACCGCAACGAAAACCCCGATGAGCTGAAACGTCGTGCCCAAGGTGCGGAGGTCATCATCGAGAGCAACATCCCGCTGCGCAAGGACTTCCTCGATGCCTGCCCCGACCTGAAGATGCTCTCCATCGCCTTCACGGGCTTGGATCATATCGACATGGAAGAGTGCCAACGTCGCGGCATCGTCGTGAAGAACGCGGCAGGCTACAGCACCGAGGCCGTGGCGGAACTCGCCATCGCCATGATGATCGATGTGTATCGTAAAGTGCTTGAGAACGATTCGATTACACGTCAGTGCAACCGCAAGGGCCTCATGCCGGGACGCGAAATCGGTGGCAAGACCCTCGGCATCGTCGGCATGGGTAACATCGGACAGCGCGTGGCCAAGCTGGCGAATGCCTTTGGCTGCAAGGTGTTGGCTTGGAACCGCACCCCGAAACAAGTCGATGGCGTGACCTTCGTCGACAAGGAGACCTTGCTGAAGGAATCCGACATCGTCACCTTGCACGTCGCCTTGAATGCCGAGACGCGTGATTTCATCACTGAAAAGGACTTTGCTTTGATGAAGTCGAACGTCATTTTAATCAATACGGCTCGTGGCCCCGTCGTCAACGAACAAGCCTTGGCCAACGCCTTGAAAGAAGGGAAGATTGCCGGCGCTGCCACCGACGTCTATGGCACCGAACCACCTTTGAAGCCTGAGAATCCCTTGTTTGGCGCGCCCAATCTCGTCATGCTTCCGCATATCGGCTTCGCCACCGAAGAGGCGTTCGTCCTTCGTCTGGGAATTGTCGTGGATAATGTGAAAAGATTCGTGGGTTGACCACGAATCTTTTTAGTCTATTTTAGGCCTGTAAATCAAGTCCGCCGTGACGAAAGCCTCCCTGAATCGAGGCTTGATACGGCGTAGGCATTGCTCTGCCTCCACTCGGTTGCGGAAATTGCCGGCGCGCAGGCGGAAATAAGGCTCCACATAGGTCAGATAGACAGGGATGTCGGGGAAAGCGTGCTCAAATTGGGCCTTCACCGCCCTGGCGTGGTCGAGGGCTTCGTTGCCGATCTCGCTGAAGATGTGGATGCGGTAACCGTTGAACGAGCTGTCGATCTTATAAAGCTGGCGCTGCTTCGAAATGAGGACTTCAATGCGGCTGTCTTGGTCGATATATAGCGAACCTGTGTTTTGTGCAAAGGCGAGGGCCGCCCAAGCAAAAAATAGGGAGAGGCAAAGGATGCGCTTCATGACGGATGGGTTTTAGGCTGCAAAGATACATTTTTTTGACAATATCCCAATTTCCGATGAAAGTTGTATCTTTGTGCAAAATTTTGAATGATGAACAGTAACCTCGATGCCAACGCTTCGCATCTTTCGAAGGCCGAAAAAGACTTTGAAAACGCCTTGCGTCCCGATATGTTTGAAAGCTTTGCGGGACAGAAGCAAGTGGTTGACAACCTGCGCGTTTTCGTGAAGGCTGCTGTCAAACGCGGCGAAGCCCTCGACCACACCTTGCTGTATGGTCCACCGGGTCTGGGCAAGACCACTTTGTCGTATATCATTGCCCACGAGTTGGGTGTCGGCATGAAGATGACCTCGGGTCCCGTTTTGGACAAGCCGGGCAACCTTGCCGGACTGCTCACCAGCCTTGAGCCGAACGACGTGCTGTTCATCGACGAGATCCACCGCCTCAGCCCCGTGGTGGAGGAGTACCTCTATTCCGCGATGGAGGACTTCCGCATCGACATTATGATTGAGACTGGTCCCAGCGCGCGCAGCATCCAGATTTCGTTGAATCCCTTTACGCTGATTGGTGCCACCACCCGTAGCGGCATGTTGTCGGCCCCTTTGCGTGAGCGCTTCGGTATCAAGCAACGTTTGGAGTATTACGATGCCAAGACCTTGACGAAGATTGTGAAGCGTTCTGCAGGCATCCTGCGTGTGCCCATTGAAGATACGGCAGCTTTTGAGATTGCCCGTCGCAGCCGTGGCACGCCGCGTATCGCCAACATGTTGCTGCGCCGCGTCCGTGACTTCGCCCAGATCCAGGGCGACGGCACCATCACCATCGACATCGCCCGCATCGGCCTGAAGGCCCTCAACGTTGACGAACACGGCTTCGACGAGATGGATAACAAGATCCTCTCGACCATCATCGACAAGTTCAAGGGAGGTCCTGTAGGTGTCAACACCATCGCCACAGCCGTGGGCGAAGACCCTGGCACCATCGAGGAGGTATGCGAGCCCTTCCTCATTCAAGAAGGTTTCATCATGCGCACGCCTCGCGGTCGTGAGTGTACTGACTTGGCATACAAGCATTTGGGTAAGACGCGCATCAAGCCTACGGGGGAGATGAGCCTGTTTGAGTAGCGATTCCTTCTGCCTTCTGTCTAAGGCAAGTGCTATGTTTTTTGCTTTTTTTTCTTGTCAAGTGCAAAAAAAGATTATATTTGCATGGCTTAAACCAATATTAATCCTTAAAACCTAAACACCATGGAAGAGTCTACTATCAATTCACAGGTGCCTCAGCCTGAAAACAATGAGGACTTCGGTAAGCAGTTATTGGATGCAGTCATCCATCTGTTGTATCGTTTTGTCTACTTCTTGTTCATCCTTCCTTTTGGATTGTGGAAAAACGCTGTCATTCGCATGAGCAAGCAGAGGAAAGAAAATGCTCTGGATGTGACTGCAGTCAAAACGGAGTATCCTTTCCTATCCTGGCTCAAGCGTTTTGTCTTTGATTTCTTGATCGACGGCCTGACGGTCATTGCATGGCTTATCGGTTTCATTGTGTTTATCATTGGCATTTGCAAGGGTAGCTTGAAATATATGGACTTTGGGGAGGCATTGGTATTTATATTGGGGAGCCTTTATGTCATTTATTGGGCTCCTGTGGCATTGACCATTCTTCGCGACCTGCTGACCCTCTTCGTGGTCATGCCTATCCGTTGGATGATCTCGTTCTTCCGTCGTCCTGCCAAGACCTACGACCTGACGCATGTTGGAAGTATCAAGAAGGACTGATCGTTCTTTCGGGTTGCTTCATTAAATAGCAATGTTATGACCCCAGCGCCAAGCCGGCGCTGGGGTTTTTGCTTAAAGGTCAGCGAGCCCTTCTTCTGGTTTGTATCCAATCCGCTTGCGAGGTTGGTTTTTGTTTCTCTTAATTGGTCGAGGGCGTCATTGAGGGCTTCTATCTGTACTGCAATCTCCAGGTTGGTTTGTTCCTGTTGCTCGTTGATGTTGTTCTGGTCGTGCAGGATTTCTTCGATATAGGCGTTCAATTGGTCGACTTTATGGGATAGCTGTTCCATTTTTAGGTCGACGGATAGCATTGTTGCTATAGCGTTTCGCATTGCGATAAATGCCCTTGTTACCATCACGCTCATTTGTACGGCACAAGGGCTATGTAATACGGAGGCAAGCATCACGGCACCATGTTCGGTGAATGCATAAGGTGGATTGGATTTGTTCCTTTGTTTTGGGGATGCTATCACAATTTGTGACCGCATATTGCTAATTTGGCATACAAGCATCTAAGAAAGATGTGGATTAAGCCATCTTTGGGGAGGAGTTTGTATGAGTAATGGCCATGATTTGTTTTTAAGATGCCATTTTAGTATTTTAGTGAAACAGACTTTATTAATTGGCATCTTGTCCTTCATTGCTCCGTTGGAGAGCATTAAGAGTTGAGAGAGGGTATGGGTAGATATAATGTTCCTTTAAGGAAGGACCTATGCTTTAAAGGTCTTTTAACCTATTCATTAATTGTCCTAATTCGGAATATGTATAATCTCTACCATCTGCATGCTTTTCTTCCATAGAATGGTTCGCATTTTCGATAGCTGCAACAAGATTCCCACCATTTCTCTCAAAGTAACCATGTAACCCCCTGCACTTATTAAAGAAATCGATGGTCTTTTGGTATTCAACACATTTATTCAGGTCTTTAAGTAAAGGTTCTTGCTCAGTGTAGGGACGCGAGGTATAATGGTAATAATAGAGAAAAAACAACTCAGTACAGCGATGTGTTTCAAAGAATTCCACTTCGCAATAAATACCCTTCTTTGGCTTGTTAATAGGCTTAGCATACCTTGCCTTTAGTTTTAGGTATTGTGAGCGCTCGGGTTCTTCGTCTTTTGTGTCCATGTCTATGACACATAGAATATGGCTGTAACCCATTGCCACACCTTCTGCAATTTTTATCTCAAGTTCCTTGATGCTTGTGTGTTTAGGATAATCTGGTTTAATGGTTATGCGTTTAAACACATCACACAAGGACTTGAAATAGAAGAACTCCGTTGGCCCTTCGCCCAAAATCAGTGCGGTTTGACGTAGATTTCCCATATCAATTCTCCAAATTTATAAATATACTACCGAGTTCCGGTTTGGCCCCCAGTCGTCCAATGCGATATGAATTATAAAGAGATAGGTTTTTGTGCAATCCGAACGAGTCAGCTCTAGAATACTCAGATGACGCAGTTTCCTTGTTCTTTTCCACAAACCACACCACGCCCCTATTTTCATTTATTAAATCCTGAGACAAAAGGGTCGTTTCTTGGCTGGTAATGATCAATTGGGATTTCTTGGAATTGAAAAGAAACACGTTGAGATAATAGTATAACAAGTCATTGTGTAAATCCTCTCCCAATTCGTCAAGATAATAAACATGGGAACCTGATATCATGTCATATAAAGCATCCAAAATGCGAATGTATTTCTGAGTACCTTTCGATTGCCATTTGAGAGGAATTTCAAAATCTCCATTTTTGGAATGATTTACGAACGCTACAGAGTCAGTTGTAGGTTTAAGCAAAGCTTCTTTCATGACTTCAGGAATGTTTTCCTTTTGGATTCGCTCGCGATATTCATTTGGCAGATAACGATCTTCTAAAATAGGCTTATATTCCAAAATGTTTAAATCGGCCTTTTGTAGCATCGTATTGTAAAACACGCGTTTTTTCTGGTCGTCGTAAGCATCCTTTAAGATGTCAACAATGCCTTTTTTATCATCGCCATCCACATCGTGATAATTATCCATAATCCATTTATGAAGAACATTAAAAGGAGCAATGTCTTCTTTTAGAGCTGATTTTCTGCAAACAGACAGTACACTATGATTGTTTAACGTGTTTTCTCGGATGCTGTCTTGGGTCTTGGCAAAAATCTGCAAACTCGGTCCAAACTTGATTTCTGCCTGAACATTATCGTCAACAAAGTGCCGTTCATAAAACAAAGCCTTTGTCTTATTCGGATAATAGTTCAAGACTTCACTAAAAATAGTTTTCTCATTAAATGATATATCATAATCATACCTAATGCTATTGGCATAAAATGATACATGCATTTCGATGGGATCGTTTTTTGTGAGAGCAAAAGGAACACTGCCAAAAACTCTATCTGTCGCATCTGATCTAGGTTGTACCAATAGATCGAAAATCTCATTTAAAGCAATTAGCATATTAGATTTCCCAGATGCATTTGGACCATAGAGAACCCCTAACTTATATAAGAATACCCCTTCGGCAATCTCCGTAACAAGTTCTGACGAAGGTCCTTTGGCCAAGAAACTCAGTTCTTGTTTGTCGCGAATGGAAAGATAATTCTTTACCCAAAAATCTCTAATCATGATATTTTTGTTGTTTTCGTAATTTGGTTACAAAAATACGCATTATTCATAATAGCGCAAGAAAATAATTGAATTATTTGTAGTTTTTTTACGTTTTTAACAATTTTATCCTTGAAAACTGCCGAAAACAACTACTTTTGTCAATCAAGAATCCGTGCATCATCGGTGCAGGTGATGCAAGTGCGCCAACTCGGTTATTATGGCTTCCGTTCGCTGTTGTCGGATGTCGTGAGTTGGATTGGTTGGAGCCGGTAGGTCATGCGTTTCTTGTGCTCTACCCTGTCGGCAATATTAGCCGCCAATAAACAAACTTTTTTGTTCACTCCGCAAGGGTTTGGGTGAAAAAAGTGAAAAAATTCATTTGATTCGCCTGAATGGTAATGCACTTTATCATGATAGGGCAGGTCTAAAGGATGGCTTGGTTGCAGTTTTTATGGCATTGTTTGAAAGTAACGGGACGTACTATCGTATATCTTCATATATCTCTGGCAAATACTCATTTAAAAGATCATGATTCATTATTTTATCAATTTCGCATGCATAATCTTCACTAATTGCAACCCAATTATACCCTTCTTTGTCACTATTTTTCAAGTTATTTTCGACCACCCCAAATCCTTTATGTTTTAAATAAAAGCCTAAATAACCGGCCTCGTTACTGGCAAACAACACCTTTCTGTGTTGTACTCTATATACAACATAATCCACAAACTGCTCTGCAGTAAGATAACGTGTTAACATATCTAAATCGAAAATACTCATTGAAATAAATGGAATACTATCTCCTAAACCTCGTTTTAAAATAGCTTCAACTGCAGGAAAAAAATCCAAAGTGATACCGATTTTAATAGTTTTTCTAATGCCTGTAATAGGGATTTCTCCTTCCTCGTTTATTAAAACGCTATTCGGCTCCATCATTTTTATTTCAGAGGCGAGAGCTTGCTCATAAGCTTTCCCAATTGCTTGCTCAAAGTCTTTTGCGATGGATTCCTTATTTCCTTTTCTTGAGTTTAGCGACAGACGCTTTGATTTAACCTGAAAAATCAAGGCAATATCAGCATATTTCACAAGTACATCTATTTCAGCGCATATATTCTTCTTTTGATATATTTTAACATTTCTAATTACATTATCCTTATGGAAAATCCTCTCAAGCAGATTCTTGGTAATTGTTTCTGTTGCATCACCTCTATTGTCAGTGCCATATTTGCTGAAGTATTCATCGTCTTTTGCAATCCAGAAAAAAGGAAGTTCATATAATGCACAAGCTACAATTGTACATTTAGGGATAAATAGGTGTTCCTCGTCTATTTTAATTAATGGGCATTCTACTAGAGGATTAAAATCTTCTATACTATTTATTGCAATTTCACTAGGTCTCTCAATATCAAAAGAAAACAAATCAAGTATCCTTTGGTAGTCAGAATCAGCATTGACAACATCTGCTATGTCGATAATATATGGATAGGTTATACTTAACAGGTTGTCATCGTATGCTTTTTCCATGTTTTCCCTGAATTCAGACATCTTTTGTTCTAGTAATCGTCTTATTGTAAGATAGAATGGGTGGAATTTATTAACATCAACACCTTTATTCTGCTTTATCCAATTTTGATCCTTTATATACTTATCTGCTATTAATGAAGTGTACTGCAAATCGTATGCTCCTTCTCCGCCATAAAAAATTGCTTCTTGAACCGTAACGGGAGAGTCCATTGCTTTATGAGTGACCTCTTCTAAGGATTCAACATTAGAAAAATCGATGGAAGGGAAACGATATAGGTATGAAAAATGAAGCTGCTCTAATAAATCATATAACAGATTAGCTTCTTTTTCAATAGCCTCAATTGTTTCAATTTCTTGAGTAGGGTTTTTGTCAATGTTTTTAAGCCATATACCAATAACCAACATCCATTCATCATAAGTCAACACTACTTTAGGATCTGGGAACCCCGTTTCATTGTAGGAAACAATTTCGTTTAAACACGCGTATGAAATCACATTAATATATGAATAACCGCATATGTGTTTGTTGAGTTCCTCTATGATTTTATCTTTGTCCATGCTCGCATATTTAGGGAAGTTATGCCTTTAGTTGCCTAATAATTGAACTATTAAGGGACTATTACGTTACAAAGTTTGTTTAATGTCTCAAATTCCGAAGATGAAAGTAAATTGTATTTGCCGTTTGATTGCTCAAACAGCACTTTATTCAATACAAAGCATCTTCTTAATTGAGGTTGCACGTTTCCGTTTAATCTATTATAAAACTCTGCTATTTCCTGCTCGTTATTAGGTATTTTATATCCTTTCTTGCCAATTGGACTAATGATTAGCACCCCTTTATCTCTTAGTTCAGACACTTTTACTATTGGATCCCCAATTTCCACATTGCGTGCCCTAAGGTTTGTTTTAATCTCTTTTGAAGAAATGTATCTGAACGGATTTCTTCTAGTTTCTTGAAGTATGTACAATATCAATTCACAACCAATTGTATCAGTTGCGTGTTCGGATAAATACTTTTCAGCAGATTCAATAGCAATTCTTGTAATGGTTTCGTCATAGCGATTATCAAAGTCTTTTGTTACAGCAAACATCGGAACAATATGCCTCGGAAACCAATCAATAGAAGTGTTTTTCTTAATAAAACCCTCATGTATCACATCAGATTTCTTTTCGTCAAATTTGCCACAATAGTATTTTTCAATTGTTCCAGCATAAAAATCAGCAAATTGAAGCAAAGGTTCCTCGCTTTTGTCATCAGCTAAAGCATATGTATTATTAGAAAACAGAGTGGGCCCCCATCCATTTTTCTCCATATAGGCATTTAGTTCTTGTTGAAATTCTTCATAACCTGTTTTATCAAAAACAATATGGATATCATTCTCTGTAGAATGAATATGCTGCGCAACAAGTCTATTAAAGTATTTTATAAATACGGTTTTATATGACAATCCCGAATTTGAATTAATAATGCTTTTATCAACCACAATGGCATAAACACGATGCTTTAAACTCTTTAATTCAGTTAAAGTGTTTATGGTTCTTACATATCCTTTATCGTCATTTGGAATGTAACTAGATTTCAAATATCTATTTTGAGGATAATACTTATCATATATTGTGTTTAATACTTTTCTTGCTGTTTCTATATCTTCCCCATCAATAATAACTGCTGCATAGATAATATATGACGATGCTCCGTTTTTTTCAGTGTGTAAATCCGTATTACCAGATTCATCAATAAATACAAAACTTGCCTTTTCCATAAATTTGGCAGTGGCTAATATTATGCCATTAATGTTTTTCCGACAAATTGGCAGATTTTGTACCTGATTTCTTTATGCTCCATTATACTCCGCACATCCTTCACTGCACAAATAGTTCCCGCTCTTCTGGTAGTAACATATCCCAATCTTCCAATGACTCGATGGGCGTCAGTCCATTACGCCGCGCCATCTTGTATTCGCGCGTCATCCCATAGCGGTCAGCAATACGCATCGCTATGCGGTCTTGAAGAAGATATTTGTTTTTATGCTTCATGGTTCAGTATGGGGTGAAGGTTTCGTTGTTCCAAGTAGTGTCCTTAAATTTCAAATGCTAAATATTGCTTTTACTAAAATGTTAATGATCTTCTCGCATTCTTCAATTATAGAGTTGTCTCCCTTATTGTATGCTTCATGTGCCCGCATTGATAATTCGGCGATTTGTACATGAGCCTCGTTTGTAGGGTTAAATTGAGGAATTTTTATATTTGTTACAATGTCAATACCTCTATTAGTACTAATTGTGTAACCTTGTATTATTTCTTCAATTTCACTTGAATTCAAAACTCCACACAAATAGAATGCTTCATTTTTATCATCAAAAGAAGAAGAAAGCACTTTAGAATCGGTAACGACATTCTTGTTCCCAATATGCGGACAATCTAAGGAAGAAACCACGCAACAATTCATCGCTGTTGATTGCTCTTTCCATAATACTTTATAAGGCTTAAATGTATACTCTCCCACATTGTCTAATCGATACCAAGGAAATTGTTCAGGATCAAAAAACTTAGCACTTCTAATACGGGTTTCTAGAAGCACATCGTGGAAGTTGTCATAAAGCCACTGATATGTACGAGGGTATTTCGTTCTTAAAACACCATCGGGAATTCCTCTGTAAATACCTTCTCCGGAAGTGAAGTGAGGTACCAACATATAGACATGAGAGTTGATGCCCCATTTATCAATGTTTCGACCTCCAATCATTGGGAATACCAAATCGGGTTCGATAAGCCCCGACCTTACCCCAATTCTTTTTACAGCATCGAGCCTTGACCGGTCAACCAAGTTTTCTATCTTAATAAGCCCTATCTGCGAACCTGTAACATCAATGAGGTAAACGCCTTTAGCTCCACAGGGTTCTATCCCTTTTCTTCCTCTGTATTTCGATGGACCTAAATAGTTTTGAAGGTTCTGCATTATTGAGGGACTTAGTGTAAGCCAAGGGCTTCTTATGTCAGAATTAATGGGTTTCGCCCACTTTCTCTCAAAAGTAATTTTGTTTATTACGTTCTCATATGCCTCATCATTACACACTGAAAAGCCTTCCTTTATACTACCCTCATAATAACTCTCCATTGGATAAACCATACGGTTCCCTTTCCGGAAATAGTAAACGGATGTTTTGTTAGCAGCTATTCCTTTGAATGGGTTTATCTTCAACATATCGTAAAGAGATTCTACACAGAAAGGCTGATTCTGATCATCACGTGTCACCTCAAATTTTCTAAAGCCCTCTCCTCCTTTCAAGCTTTTCACAAAAGTTTGTGGCAACACATAACAGGCCTGCCCATTGTCTTTCAAGTAATGGTCTATCGTTACATATGTAACAGCCATTGCAAAATCATCATGGCTCGTTATCTTATCATATGCATTCTTCTCGAATATTCCATAAGACAGCCAAATGTCTAAAGATAAATCTCGATAGCTTTCTGACATGGCTTTCCATGCAATCCAAGGGGGATTACCCATAATGTAATCGAACTTCTGCTGACAAAATAGAGGTGCAAATGAGTTCTTCAGAATAATAGGCCAAAAGCCATCTTTCCCTGAAAGATGCAAACCTTGTAGCTGATTGAATAGTTGTTTTGATACCACAAGCAAATCCTCAGATATTTCTATATCTTCTTGACTTTTCAGAACTGCCATAAACTCATCATGAGTCTTATAATCACTAAGGATGCAATTAGAGAGCCTGCGCAAGTATAAGTCATTCTTTATTCTGTCTCCAAATACCGGAATCTCAAATTTCCCTACAACGGTTTCTATGCTGAAACTATTTGAGCCTTTCTTTTGTTTTGCATGAACTGTAGGTACCATGATGCTGTCGCACATATATACAGGAATTGTGACAGAGTGGCCTAATTGCGTTATATCGCCAAGAGACAAAATATAATTACCTTTGCCCTGCAATACCGCGATTGGATTAATGTCAAACCCAACAAAATTATTTGTTATTTTTTCAACAAGTTCATTATGAGAAAGTATTGATGAATACTTTTCCTTGTATGTCTTGATTAGATGAGTAAGGAAGACACAAGAACCACTTGTGGGGTCAAGGACGGATTCATCTATACCAACAGAATAATCACTATGTTTTATAGTAAAATCGACCAGCCATTCGACGGTATAATATTCGCCCATTAGATGCCTTAAATCCTTGGGCATTAAGCTCTCATAAGTCTTTTTGAGAACATCACTTACAGCTTCGGGCTTGATAACACTTGTTGTGGTTTCATATTTATCCAATTCAAGAATGATTTCATTGATAAAACTTAAATCTATGGTTTCTATCATTGTAAACCATTCAAAGAAATGTATTTCAAAGAAATTATCAATATAATCATTGAACAAATCTTTCTTGCCATAGAAAAGAGCCCGTAAGTCACCAATATCATTTAATACATCGATTTTTGAAAAAGGCATCTTCAATGACACAAAAAGATTTTGTATCAGCAGTTTGATTATTATGCTGTAATATGTTTGGATAACAAACAAAGCACGAACAACATCTGCATTTGAATCCAGTTTGGAGATCGGGTAGATTTGATTTATCGCAGTTGCATGTTTTACAAAGTCCGTTTCCTGTTTTTCATAAATGCGGCCAAAGATTCTACACCACTCATTATACAATGTTAATACCCTTGTATTCTTCTTTAAATTATCATTTAATAGATTATACAAGTATGCTATTGATGTTTGTGTAATCTGAGATTTGGAAGAGAAAGAGTTGCATAGATTGTCTGCTGTCAATTGCTTCCTGTTCGTAGATCGAATATAAAGCAATAATCTTTTTACTCCATAATCAAAGTCATATGTATTTGTAGCTTCAAACTGAACATTGTATTGGTCGCTAAATGAGGTTGGTTTTCTTTTGGTTCTTTTTCTGTCAAAAACATAATGAATGGTATCGCTTTGTCTGTAACGACCAAAAACAAATTTACACCCATCAAACCCAACTCCAACTTTTGTCAAAAGATTGTTCAAGAACATATTCTCATCATTATGACATTCATCTAGCGAAAAATTAACTAGATAATGTTCGATGCCGTGATCTTTTATATTCCTCCCAAACAACGCTTCCTTAACTCCTTCCGCAGATTCCAACAAATGAGGCTTTTTCAATTCGAATATAATGTGATTGTAGATACTATCAGCTCGACCTCCATGGAATGATGTTTTTTCATTATCAAATTTTATTTCTATTCCATAAAGTCTACTTATGTCGGTGAAAAAAATATTACAAGCCCTCTTTACATCATCTTCTGTTTTGGCGGATTCGCATGAAGTCTTAAAGTCAGACAAAACGGTTTCAAGTTGATGTCCCTGTTTCATAATACTATCTCGGTTGTTTTTAATGTCACTCATATTGCGATACTTTGGAGGTTTTTGCTTTCTCCCAAGAAATCACAAAAAAATCCGTGTAACTTTCTTTGTACCCGAGGATTTACTGGACTACCTACTACCATACAAGAAAGCACACGGATAAACCGTGTGCGTTCTGCTTTCTTGGCAGGTAGTACGTTGAAAAGTGTCCAGTTTTTCGGGTACTCCAAGGAAAAGCAAAAACGCTTTATATCAATATGTTATCTAATCAGTTAACTTCTTTGTCTTTTTGTTATTTTTGGGTTGATGAGGGCAAAGATAGGAAAAATAAAGATTAGAAGAGAAAAGAATGTACTTTTCCATCAACTTGCGCGAAGATGGATGGGTAAAATTGCTGTTTTTATAACAGGCTTCAATCCTAAAGCAAATTTTCTCTATTTTTGCAGTTTCTTTCAAAAACAGCAAAAAACACCATCGCTATATGGATTACAATTTTTCCGAAATCGAGAAGAAGTGGCAGCAGTATTGGCGCGACCACAAAGTGTATAAGGTTGATATTGACCATAATAAGCCGAAATTTTATGTCTTGGATATGTTCCCGTATCCCTCAGGCGCAGGCCTGCATGTCGGCCATCCGCTGGGCTATATCGCCTCCGATATCTATGCACGTTACAAGCGTCTGAAAGGCTTCAACGTGTTGCACCCGATGGGTTACGACGCTTACGGTCTGCCTGCTGAGCAGTACGCCATCCAAACGGGCACCCACCCCGCTGTGACGACCGAGAAGAACATCAACCGCTACCGCGAGCAGATGGACAAGATTGGTTTTTCCTACGACTGGGACCGCGAAGTGCGCACCTGCGAGCCGGGCTACTACAAGTGGACGCAATGGACTTTCATCCAGCTGTTCAACTCGTTTTATTGCTACGGCTGCCAAAAAGCCCAACCTATCACCAAGCTGATACACCGCTTCGAGGAAAAAGGCACCGAAGGCCTCAACGTGGCCGAGAGCAAGCCGCTGAACTTCACCGCCACCGAGTGGAAGGCCATGAGCGAGAAGCAACAGCAAGAGGTGCTGATGAACTACCGCTTGGCTTATCAAGCCGAGGCCATGGTGAACTGGTGTCCGGGTTTGGGTACGGTGCTTGCCAATGATGAGGTGGCCGACGGCCTCTCCGTGCGCGGTGGCTTCCCCGTGGAGCGCAAGTCGATGAAGCAGTGGCAACTCCGTATCACCGCATACGCCGACCGCCTTCTCCAAGGCCTCGAGACCGTGGACTGGAGCGAGTCGGTGAAAGACCTGCAGCGCAACTGGATTGGTAAGTCGATGGGTGCCTCTGTCATCTTCAAGGTGGATGGCAAAGACATCGACCTTGAGGTGTTCACCACCCGTGCGGATACCTTGTTCGGCACGACCTTCATGGTGCTGGCCCCTGAGCATGAACTGGTTTCGGAAATCACCACGCCTGAGCAACGCGCCGAGGTGGAGGAATACATCACCCGCACCAAGAACCGCAGCGAACGCGAGCGTATGGCCGAGGTGCGCAGGGTGAGCGGTGCCTTTACGGGTGCCTACGGCATCAACCCCATCACGGGTGCCAAGCTGCCCATCTGGATTGCCGACTACGTGCTGATGGGTTATGGTACCGGCGCCATCATGGCTGTGCCTGCCCACGACAGCCGCGACTTTGCTTTCGCCAAGCACTTTAACCTGCCCATCATCCAAGTGGTGAAGAAACCCGGCACCGAGCCGACCGACCCCGCCACATGGGAAGAGAGCTTCGACGCCAAGGACGGCGAGTTGTGCAATTCGGGCTTCCTCAATGGCCTGACTGTCAAGAAAGCCATTGAGCGCATGATTGAGGAATTGGAGAAACTCGGCGTCGGCAAAGGTAAGACCAACTACCGACTCCGCGATGCCATCTTCAGCCGTCAGCGTTACTGGGGCGAGCCGTTCCCGATTTATTACAAGGACGGCATGCCTTACGCCATGGACGAGTCGGAGCTGCCGCTTGAGCTGCCTGCCATCAGCAAATACAAGCCCACCGAGACGGGTGAGCCGCCTTTGGCCCGTGCCGAGAACTGGGTCACCAAAGAGGGCTATCCCATCGAGACCAATACCATGCCGGGCTTTGCCGGTTCCAGCGGCTATTATTTCCGCTATGAGGACCCGCACAACGACAAGGAATACTTCAGCCGCGAAGCCAACGATTATTGGCAGAACGTCGACCTCTATATCGGTGGCGCTGAACACGCTACCGGCCACCTTATCTACAGCCGCTTCTGGTGTAAGTTCTTGTATGACATTGGCTTGTCGTGCAAGGACGAGCCTTTCCAGCGCATGATTAACCAAGGCATGATTCAGGGCCGTTCCAGCTTTGCCTATCGTGTCAATTTGGAGAAGTTGTGCGAATACGATGTTTGGAACATCATCAAGGATAAGCGTCTGGGCGTTGAGTTTGTGAAAGGTTACAAGGACGGTCGTCGTCAGTTCGATTTCTTCTGTCCTGAAAAGGGCATTTTGATTGAAATCAACCGCATGGGCAATCTTGAGAAAGTGGCTGAGCCTTGGCAGGAATATGCTGAGAGCAAGGGCTACAAGCTTTTGTTGGTGCCCAATATCGATGTTTTGAATGATTATCGGGATGGCACCCATATCGTTGAGCAGAAAATCAAGGATTTGATTGCTGGCAAGGAAGTGCCTGCATTCGTTGAGGGTGAGGAGTACAATCGTGGTCTTATCTTTGTTTCCAAGAACATCCCTGACCGCGAGCTGTTCAGCGACCCGATCCATGTGGATATCAACATGGTACGCAACGACATCCTCGACATTGCGGCTTTCCGCCAATGGCGCGACGACCTGAAGGATGCCCACTTCATCAAGGAGAAAGACAAGGACGGCAACGATATTTTCGTTTGCGGTTCCGAGGTCGAGAAGATGTCGAAGTCGAAATACAACGTGCAGAACCCCGACGACCTCGTGGAGAAATATGGTGCCGACACGCTGCGTCTCTATGAGATGTTCCTTGGGCCTTTGGAGCAATCCAAGCCTTGGGACACGCAAGGCATCGAAGGCACCTTCCGTTTCGTGCGTAAGTTCTGGAGGCTGTTCCATAACGAGAACAACGAGTTTTGCGTCAGCGACGAGCCTGCCACGGCACCTGAGCTGAAGAGCCTGCACAAGCTCATCAAGAAGGAAGAGGACGGCATCGAGAGCATCTCGTTCAACACGGTGGTGTCCGCCTTCATGATCTGTGTCAACGAGCTGGCCGACCTGAAGTGCAACAAGCGCGAGGTTCTTGAACCGTTGACGGTTATGCTCTCGCCCTACGCACCGCATATCGCCGAGGAGCTCTGGCACTTGCTGGGTCACGAGACTTCGGTGGTGAACGCCACTTTCCCCGTCTACGACGAGAGCAAGACCGTGGAGAACAGCTTCAACTATCCCATCAGCTTCAACGGCAAGATGCGCTTCAACATGGAGCTGCCCGTCACGATGGGCGCCGACGAGGTACAAGCCGCTGTGCTGGCTGCTCCCGAGTCCGCCAAATGGATTGAGGGCAAGCAGGTGCGCAAGGTCATCTTCGTGCCGAAGAAAATCGTCAATGTAGTGGTCGGGTAACATGCAAGAATCAGTGAAAGTGTCCACGGAGGCCTAGAAACCTTTTCGTGGACACTTTTTTGTTGAAACTAGATGTTTACTCTTTAATCCATTTTCCCGTCTCCACAACGGTCGTTGAGTCTGTCGAAACGACCTTCCAGACATAAGTCCCTGAAGGCCAAGCCGCCACGTCAATCGGCGTCACGTTTCCTGTGAGGGCTTGGCTGTGCATGAGCCTTCCGTTGAGGTCGTAAACCTCCACACGAGCATTATAGGGCTGCCCCACTGCGACATCCGCGCAGATGTTCAACACGTCCTTCCCTGGATTTGGGAAAGAGCCAATTGACATCGGGCCAAAAGAATGTCCGACGGACAAAGGATCGGAATAGTCGGCTCCGACCGAAAAAGCGTAACTTTCGCAAGTGCCCATACCATAGGTGTGTGCCACAAAATGGCCAGATTGACTTGATAGCATTTGCCCGGCAAGTGTGGGCGAGATTTCTATGCGGGCATAGGAATAGGAAGGGTTGCCTGGCACCTCGTGGAATTGCGATGCATACACGTCGCCATTCAATCTGATGTTGCTTATGGCAGAGGTCTCGGTTACAATATTCAGGAAGAACATATCGCAATGCCAATCAGTGAAGACCGGGAACACGGCATTTTGGACGGCTTCTTCCAAGGGAGGGATGATGACCATGGAAGGATCGCCCGTAAGGTTGCTTGGGTGATCGTATTCATATCCGACTTGATACAACACCGTCAAGGCGGGTTGAGAGGTTTCGATGTAAACAACGGGGTTTTCGCTCGTGATTTCGAACTCGTAGGTCTCCCTGGCTCCAAGCGTTTCGCCCCATTCGCCGTCAATGTAAATGTCACAATTGTCGTTTTGGGCAGTCACACGCACCCTGTCGACATCACGTTCCAGCGAGCCCGTCACCACAAAGCGTCGCCCCCAATTCTCCAAGGGCTGCATCTGTTCAAAAACCATGTCTGCGGTGTTATAGTAGAATGGGATGTCTGCCATTCGGTTTCCGGCGAACACAGCAACTCTCTTTCCGCCTAAGGCGGTCACCTGTGAGCCAGACAAATCGCCCCATTGCACGGATTGCACCTGATAGCATTCGCCAGCGTTCAAAAGAACGGAGAAAGGCTCGTTAGCGACATGTCCGTTCTGGCTGTCACAGGTCAACGAGAGCTCCACCCAAGTCTTGTCCTCCACTGCGACAACGGAAAACTCGGTGCGCACATGGGGAATCCCAGGACCAGAACCGGGATGGGGGTACATGGCTGTCACATAGTCGCTGCCCAACAACGGCGTAGGCAGCACCAAAGCAACATCCGCCGAGTATTCACGGTAATTGGAGACAAACAGGGAAATGTCGTCGGTGCTGACCACATGGAAGCCGTTGTGCAAAATCGTGTCCGATGCTTCCTCAAAAAGCCCCATTTCCCACGGGATGTTGACGGTGGTGGCCTCGCAAGCAGGCACCTCAAAATCAACCGACCAGCCGGTCTGCGGATTGCTGACCGTACCTGTACAAGGCCTCGGCGATGTCATCGTCAAGTCCAACGATTTACCAGGATTGAAACTGTCTTCGTATCCATTGGGCATAAACGTCACCCAAAAATCGGTTCCTGTCGTGTTTTGGGCAAACAGCGGGCAAATTGGTACAAGCAGCGCGACTGCAAACAAGGTTAAACAACAGGATTTCTTCATGCTATTTTGTGTTGTAATACGACGCAAAAATACTAGTTTTTCACCCATTTTCCCGTCTCCACAACGGTCGTTGAGCCTGTCGAAACGACCTTCCAAACATAAGTCCCCGAAGGCCAAGCCGCCGCGTCAATCGGCATCACGTTTCCTGTGAGGGCTTGGCTGTGGATGAGCCTTCCGTTGAGGTCGTAAACCTCCACACGGACATCCTTCAATCCCGTCCTGATATTCAGCACGTTACCGCCTGGGTTAGGATATGCAACGGCCACGGCAAAACCCGCGTCGTGGGCTTCCTCGATGTCGTCCAAGATGCCTCGCGAAATCTTGAAGATGGCGTGTTGCTGTTCTCCTGTCCTGCGTTCTTTGCCAGCGGTCGAAACCAAACAGTCACCTGAAGGAAGGACAAGGATGCTGTATGGAGCCACCAAGCGCGTCTCGTTGTGGTAGTAAATCTCGCCTTTGAGGTCCATGTTTCCGTCAAGCAGGGCCACATAGAAGTTGTCTGTTTCGAGATTGCCACCACTTCCTGGCCACATGGTGTTCATGTAGCCGCACATATATATGTCATCTCCTTGGAAACCAATGGCTTCGCATAATGCTATTTGGTCGGTTTCATCCAAGGTATAGGGACCTAAGACAAACTTGGTTTGCGTGAAATCGGGATTGAACTGGCTCATGTAAACGTCAGCGTCTATTTTAGGATTGCCGTTAAACGCTGGAAAATTGACATCCGACAAAAGATAGACCATGTCGGTTTGGGGATGCACCGCAAAATACTCGTAATGAGGCCTGTAAATCCCAATCGCCTGATTGTAGATGCTGTGCTTGATGTCGACGACGTTCAGGCTGTCGTCAAAGACGACACACTCCGAATTGACGTCCTTGGCGTCGGGGTCGTCCATCACAAGGCGGCAGCCCGAAGCACCTTTTGCGGGTGGCAACAAGCTTGTGGTGGCGCGGTTGGTGATTTCAGACCATTGGTGAGTGATTTCGCCAGCCTCATTGTAGCGCACCATCATCTGGACGCAATGGTTCCCGTCGATGTAAACGCCTGAGACAAATACACTTCCGTCGGCGTTGGGCAGCCATGCGAAATTCCACCAGTTGTCGTGCGTGATTTCTTCGGGGAACGGAAACGCCTCGGGAAACTCGAAAGTGGTGAGTTCCAGATTCTCCGAAATGGACACCTTGTACACTGTTGGCCTATCGGGGCCTTTCACATAGTAGAAACAAAGACTGCCGTCGCCCGATCTGAAGAACTGGCTCTCGGTGAGGAAATAACAAGTGTTTGTGTAGCTGTGCCAGCCAGCCGAATCCATGAGATGACCGTTCTCGTCGATTTGCATCACATAGAGGCCGTCGCCTATCACCACGCCGTTGAGCAAGATGGTCTCGTCGTCCCAATCGCACATGTGGTAGACGATGATGTTGTGAGACGGAAAGATTTCCTTGGGTTCCAGTTCCTGCGCTTGCATTTTCCACCCGCCCATCAATAACAGGGCCGCAAGCAGGGTGTAAAACCTCGTTGTTTTCATAGTATCATTGTTTTATCCATTTTCCCGTTTCCACCAAGGTCCCTGAGCCCTGAGCCTGTCGAAGGGTCGAAGGGCCGGCTTGATTTGTGTAAACCTTCCAAACATACATCCCTGAAGGCCAAGCCGCCGCGTCAATCGGCGTCACGTTTCCCGTGAGGGTTTGGCTGTGGATGAGCCTTCCGTTGAGGTCGTAAACCTCCAAACGGGCATTCTGCAACGCCGTCCTGATATTCAGCACGTCTTTTCCGGGATTGGGATAGGCCGTGGCCACGGCGAAGCCATGCGAATGGGCCTCCTCGATGTCCAGCAGGTCTGAAAGCGTGACTTTGTGGATGTATCCGTCATAGGAAAAAAAGCTGGAACTTCTTACGAGGCACCCGCCCTCGGGAAGGGCTACGAGACCTATCGCCCCCAAAGGCGTGTCGGGTTCTTTGATGTAAATCTCCCCGAGTTTGTTCAAGTCCGCGTCCATGTACGTGATGTAAAGAAACTCATAATCCACGTCTCCAAGCATATACACGTTGTCGTCGGAGTCGAAATCGATGGAATACTCGAATCCTCCATAAAAATGTTCGTCGCTATGTTTCGCCCAAGCATAGTTCAGCTGGAACATGTTTTCGTCGTAAACGCCCATCAACAAGTCGTATTCTATTTCGGGGTTGCCGTTCACTGCAGGATATGAAAAAGAGTTGACGGAATACGAGCGCCCGTTGTGGGGATTGACCCGATAATAAGCCAAGTTGCCGCATAGGAGAGGGAAGGAAAGCGTGTCGGTATTCTTGAGGGAATCAACGACGTTGAGGTGCTCGTCCATCGTGAAGCAGGTGTAGAAAAGCGGCCCTGGAGGGTTATATGGCCCCCAGGCATAATTTCGTCCCGTGATGAAGCGGCATCCCGTCGAGTCGGGCGTGGGGATAAGCTTGTGGTAGTACGATTCCTCGTAAACAAGCCCACCGCTTACTTGCCCACCATAGCATCTCATTTTGCGCTCCGCCAAAATCTCTCCGTCGGCATCGAACCGCACGATATGGACACTGTCCAAGAACTTGTCGTTGTACGAAAGAAGCACGCTTCTATCCTTGCCCACAAATGCTTTCACGCCATTCCTGTCCTGAATTTGGGAGGGAAAGTCAAGCCCGTACCATTGGAAATCCTCCTCAATCAGGTCCATGTCTTCGGTGATGGTGATTTTGTGGAACGTCGCCGTGTCGGTTCCCAATCGCGTTGCCACATAGTAAAGCCCGACATTTCCATTAGGCTCGCTATACAACTCCACGTCATGGATTCGCATGGTGCTTAGTTCCTCGTCGCTCCAAGGGATCACGGAGCCTAACAACTGCCCGTCAAGCGAATACCTGTTGACTGAATATTGGTTTGCGTCAGGACGCGAGATTTGAAAAGTGGTAATCTCGTTTTTATCCGAGTACACCATATCATACGCGACGCTGTTGGGTGTCCTAATGATTTGCACCACTTCCGATGTTTTTTGCGCAAAAGTGCTGTGCCATGTGAAGAGCATTGTGGCGACGAAGGCCACGCATTTGAGTTGCTTTTTCATTGTGATAAATGATTTATGGTTTGCTGCTTACAAAACTATAGCAAAAAAACACAAAAAAACCAAGGTATGGTTTGAAATCAAGGTTTTCTTTCAAATTTACATTGAAAGTCAATGAGTTATGATTTTAGAAATCAAGGTTTTTTATAAGTGGTTTTGATGAACAGACGTGCTTCCTTGAAGTTTTCAGTCCAAAAAGCGGCTGACGAGGGTCTTCAAATCGTCGGTTCCGGTCTTTCGTCTGATGAGGGTTCGGTAACGATAGACGGTGCCTTCTTGCATATTCATTAGTTGCGCGATTTCCTTGGCGCGGAAGGGGAAATAGCCAAGCACGCAAAGCCCCAACTCTTGTTCGGTTAGGTCGGGATAGGCCTTTTTTAGTCGTTCGAAACTCTTGGGATAGGTGGCGTTGAACTCAGCGAGGATGCGTTGGCAGGCATCGTCGGGGCGGTCGGCGAAAATCTTCATTGCCCTACGCAGTAGGTTCTCGCTGGCCTCGTGCGTCATGCGCTCTTTTTCCGATTGCAGTTGCAGGTGCTCTTCGCGAAGGCGCAAAGTCTCCAATTCCTTGTTCTTGCGGTAGCGGTTGATGAACAGCCATGTCGCCAGCAAGGCGAGAGCAAGCACGGCAATCAGGAAATTGAGTTTCAGGCGCTTCGTTTGATGCTCATGTTCAACGCGTTGCAGCTCCAACTGCTTGTCGTATTCGTCCTTCACCTCGGCCACGGCTCTTCGCTCTTCACCATGGTCTTGGTCGATTTCCAACAGCTTATCGGCGTAAAGGGCGGCATTCTCGGCGTCGTCAAGGGCTTTGTAGGAGCGGTAAAGGTGCTTGTAGTGGAAAACATGGTTCTCGTCGCCACTGACCATCTCCACCGCCATCCGGCCATAACGGATGCAGGAGTCGTATTGCTGCAAGTCGAAATAGGCTCGCGACAGGTTGCTAATCAGCTCATAACGATAGCTTTGGGCCATCATGCCTTCGGCATGGCGCAGTTCGTCCAAGCCCTGACGACACTCTGCCACTGCTTGATGGAGCATGTTTATGCTATCCTCTTTATTATCAAAATGTTGCGTTTCTTGACGATAGAGGTAGTATTCCGACAGGGCCTTATGGAAATAAGCGGTCTCGATGCTGTCACCAAGCATTTCGGCGCAATGCAGGCCGTTTTGGTAACATATCAGGCAACTGTCGTATTCGCCCAATGCCAAATACGACATCCCCAAGGGGAAGACAGTGATGATTCGTCCGCGAAGGTTCTGGGTTTCAGCATAATAGTCGTCGGCCAGTTTCAGGTGGTCGACGCCCTCGCGGTGATAACCCGTGCCGGCATACGACATGCCGAGGCGTTGGTGGATGGCGTATTTCACGCGGTCGATTTCGTTCTGCTCGTCGGTGGGCTTGAGCGAGAAGCGCACCAAACGCTCGTCCACGTGCCGACACTGCTCGATACTTTGCAAGGCCTTCAAGCGGTAGTCGAGCACGGTCTGCTTGCTCTCGCTCTTGAAGCCATATTGCCGCGCCAGGGTGAAATAGGTCATGGCCTCGAAATACTTGTCTTTGCTGCCAGCGAAGTAGTCTTCAGCCACATGCAAAAGCGAGTCGGTCTCGGAATCGCGTTTCCTGAAGAAGTCGTTCACCCTCGCCCGCAGCAGGCAATAATGCGCCCTTTCCTTCTCCGAAAGCACCGAAAGATTCAGTGTGTCAAGGATTTGCATGGCGCTGTCGGGCTGGCTTTGGAAGAAGCACTCTACGTGATAGAGCATGTCCTCCTCGAGCGGAGGTGGCGTTTGCCGCTTGGCGCAAGCCGTCAGAAGGACAGTAGCAAGGAAGAAAAGTGTTCGGGCAAAAAGTCTCATTTTCGTATGGGTTTGTAAGTTATCGTGTTTCCTTGAACAAGTCATCCATCGTGACCAATTTCTGTATCTGTCCGAAGTATTCGTTGTAGGCCAGACCGTAAGTCGTTATCAACGTGAGATGTACGTTGCGGTTTTTGGGCAGGTTATCGATGAGCGTTTGCGTTCTGTGACGTAGTTTCTTGTCGTAGGCCTTGTCGATGGCGAACTCTTCTTTGTAGAATTTCATCTCGCAGAGGTTCACGACGCGGTCGGCGCGGTCGATGAGGAGGTCGATTTGCGTGCCTTCGGTCTCGTCGTCGCCGCGCAAACTCCATGCCGATTCCGTCGAAGTGATGGCTCCGATGCCTAAAGCGTTCTTAATCTGTTGGATATGGCTCAGGCAGACTTCCTCGAAGGCGATGCCTTTCCAAGCGGAAAGTCGTTGCGCGTTTTGGTTTTTCTCCCAAAATTCGGGGTCGGTGATGTCGCCGTTGGCGAGGAATTGGGCGTGGAACAGGCAGAAACTGTCCACCAACTTGTAGTGTTCCTCGCGTTTCGAGCGGCCAAAAGGCACATAACGCACGATGAAGTCACTGGCTTCGAGTGCGGCAAGCATCTTGGAGAAGCCTCCGCCTTTCTGGATTCCCGTAGCAGCGGCAATCTCGTCGCGTGTGAATCCGCTGTGCCGTGTGGCCAATAAGTTGATGATTTTCTTGTAATTGGCTGGCCGCGAGAACAAGGAGGAAAACAGCCGGTCGAACTCGTTTTTCAGTTTGGCGTTGCGGGCAAAGAACAGGAGGTCGATGTTTTGGCCGAGGCTCAGTCCTTTGCGGAAAAAACTCAAGTAATAAGGTATGCCGCCGACGGCCATGTAAGCCTGGATGATGTCGTAGCGCATCAGGCGCAGGTCCATCGCCTTGAAGTAGGCCTCGCACTCGCTCAGGGTGAACGGCGAGAGTTTGATTTCGTAGGTGAGGCGTCCGTAAAGCCCGCCGTGGTTGTTGATGAGGTTGTCTTCCATCCACGAGGTGGCCGAGCCGCACACGATGAGCATCAGGTTGTCGCGCCCCGAGCCCCAGCCGTTCCAGAAATGCTCGAAGGCCGAGAGGAACCTCGACCGCGGCGTGTCCATCCACGGCAGCTCGTCGATGAAGACCACTTGGCGTTGCTTCGGGTCTTGGCTTTCCAGCAGTTTCTCGAGCAGGAAGAAGGCATCCAGCCATGTCTTGGGATGCTCCGTAGGTTCCAGCCCGTAGCGGACGAGCGAGTTGTAGAAACTCTTCAGTTGGTCTTGCAGGATGTTCGCTTCATCGGCATCAAGCGGCGACATTCCCGTGTGGTAAAACGCCATCTTGTCCTTGAACAGTTCCTTGATGAGATAGGTCTTCCCGACCCTTCGGCGACCATAGACGGCGACAAACTCAGGCCGATTGCGGCGATAGAGTTGCATAAGTTCCTCAATTTCAGTGTTTCTGCCAATGATATTGCTCATAATGCATAGCTTTATTTAACTTCGTTGAATCTTCGATTTTTCCGCAAAGGTACAAAAAACTTTGTTCACGGATAAATAAATACCCATTTATTTTTCCCTGAGCGGTAAAAAATTCGTTTCGGGGATAAATAAGTATTATACTAATTGTCCCCGAAAGGGGTAAAAAGTGCTTTCGGGGATAAATAAGCGGGTTTGTTTTCTGTTTCCTCAAAAGGGAAACTTCCTTACTTCACCACAAATTTCACGGTAGCGCCATCAACAGTGAGCAGATACATTCCCGACGGCAGGCCCGACACGTTCAAAGGTTGGTGGTCGCCCGTGAGGTTGCCCGTTTGCAGGGTTTGTCCCATGAGGTTGCTGATGCGGTAGGTTTGGGCGGGTAGAGACGTTTCCTGAAACGTCTCTACAAAGAGAACGCCGTTGGTGGGATTGGGATAGACGATGGCTTTCTTCACCTCGCTTTCGGGCACGTTCCACCAATACTCGCCGAAATACGGGGAAGGGTCTCCGGAAATCCATGTCCTGTAAGGGATTGACTCGTCTTGTAGGCTTACCCAAATGTTCAAGGCTTTCAGCAGGTTGTCCGTTTCGTTACCCTCGAAAACGACAGGCTCCGACAGCAGTCCCTCGCCTTGATATGGAATGAAACTTGTGCAATAGCGCACTTCGCCGTTGTTTGAGCCGAACAGCCCAGTCTGATGTTCCTGTTGCATGGTCAAATCGGCGTAACAGTATTCCACAAGGCTCCCTTCCGAATTGTTGGCCACGATACATCCTTGTTCGTCAAATCCAAACAGGTCGCCCAACAGCAGCGAGTAGCAATTCCTCACAATGGCCTTCTTGCCCACGTCGTTGGCTTTGGTTTCGTTGAAGCATACCAGTCCTCCAACATCCTTAACGCTATAAGAACCAAGCAGTTTGCCATAGATGCAGCAGTTTTCCACTACGGCATCGGCATAACCGCCTTCACACAGGTTGCGCCCCACCAAGCCGCCGCCATAGAGAGCGATATGAAGGGAAGGCCAATCCATCCAATAGGCGCAGTTCCTGACAGTGGAGTTGCGGTTTAGGCCCACGAGACCGCCTGCCGTACCATAGGCTTCGCTGGGCATGTTTTCAGCCCCCATCTGATAGACGCAGTTTTCCACCAAGGACAGTGAATCGGAAATGCCAGCAAAGCCTCCGTCAAACCAAAGCAACTCCTCGTCCATAACGGGACCCGCCACAAAACAACCTTTGTTCAAGGTGAGGTTTTTCACCGTGCCGTGATACAAATAGCCGAAAAGGCCCACATCCAATCGGTTGTAGTATGCTTCGTATGCATAAACGACGAGCCAGTTAATCTTATGGCCTGCCCCGTCGAAAGTGCCCATGAAGCGGTTGGCGCGATTGCCGATAGGCTCGAAAATGTAATTCTGGAAGTCTTGCAGATAGTTCACCGTGTCTCCAATCATGGTCAGGTCTTCGGTCAAGGTCACGGTTCGTCCGTCGAAGTTGTCAGGCTCGCATCCGTTCAAGCCGTTCACTGTGGAGATGAGCCATGCCAGACCTTCAGCCGTGGAAATCTCCACATTGCCGTTGGCATCCACGTTATAGCCATCAGGCTGCTCCGTCACGATATCGCTCCAATAGCGCAAATCAGTAGTCTCTTTCAGGCCTTGCGCCTGCATCGTCACACCTCCCGCCGCCAGCAGAAGCGCAAGCAAGGCGTAAAACTTTTTGTTTCGCATTTTTGTAACGTTTTGATTGATACTTGGACGCAAAACTACAGAAAGTTTTCGCCGAAAAAACCACCCGAAAGGCCGAATCCATATTTTCTTTGAGACCAATCTTGAAAATCAATACGTTACGAGAAAACAATACAGATTTTTCTTGGCCCACGAGGGCAGAAATCGGGTCAAAAACGACCTGTTTTCTTCAGCTCAAACACCACCGCATGGGGCGTTTCGAGGTGGTTCGGGAAATCGATGCGGTAGCGACCGTCGCCTTCCTTGCGCAACGAGGCTCTTTGCTTGCTTCCCAACACCCTGATTTTGCCCAGCCTCAGGTTCTCTGGCATTTCGAACCAATAGGTGTCGGGTACAGGGCTTTCCTGTTCGTCCAAGAGGAAAATCGCATACACCTTGTCGCCCTTCTGCGTGAAGCGGAACTTGCCGTAAGTGAAAGGGTAGATGGGGCGCGTGCCATAGATGGCCTCGCCGTTCACCTGCATCCATTCGCCGATTTCCTTCATGCGGAGCAAGGCGGTGTCGGGCAAGTTGCCGTCTGCATCGGGGCCTACGTTGAGGAGGAAGTTGCCGCCTTTGGCCACGATGTCGCATAAGAGGTGGATGAGTTTGTTGGTGCTTTTGTAAGTGTCGGTCGAGACATACGACCATGAGTTGCCCATCGACATGCAGGTCTCCCAGGGATAGGGTAGGAGGGAGTCGGGTACTTGCTGTTCGGGTGTTTGGTAGTTCTCGTATTTGCCGCCCACCGAGCGGTCGACGATGATAAGGTCGGGGTTGTTCTCGCGGGCGATGGCGGCCACTGTGGGCATGTCGATGTCTTGGATGTAACCTTGGCAGCCGAGCCATGGGCGTGTTTCGTCGTTCACGCTCCATTCGGGGCGTACCCAGCCGCCGTCGAGCCAAAGGATGTCGATGTCGCCATAGTTATGGGTGAGTTCGCGAATCTGTCGGTGTGTGAATTGGATGTATTTGTTGAAACGCTCGGGCATTGTTGTCGGGTCGTAGTTGACGTTGCGGTCGGGGGTTGCCCATTCGTGCGCCCAGTAGTCGTCGCAGTGCCAGTCGGGCTTCGAGAAGTAGAGGCCTGTCCAGAAGCCCTTCTCGCGGAAGGCATTCACCACGGCTCCCGTGATGTCGGCCATGGGGTTGGCCGAGAACGGACAGCTCGGGTCGACGGTGGAGTAGGAGGTCTCTTTGGTGTTGAACATGCAGAAGCCGTCGTGGTGCTTTGTTGTGAAGACGACATACTTCATACCGGCGTTTTGCGCGGCCTCGGCCCACTTCGACGGGTCGAAATGCTGCGGGTTGAAGGTTTTGTTAAGATTCTGGTAATCAATCCGGTATTGGTAGTAATCCGCACCGTTGCGGTTGATCCAAGGCTCGTTGCAGATGGACCATGACTCCACCACTTCCCATTGGGCGTAGATGCCCCAATGCATCATGAAGCCGAACTTCAGGTCTTGCCATTGGCTGATGCGGTTGGTGATGACGGGGTCGGTTTCGGGGAGTTGTTCGTCGGTTTGGGCGAACGAGGTGGTAACGAGAGCGGTAAATAATAAGAGGAAGATGGCTTTTCTGTTCATGGGCTTGTTTTTTATCGCGCCAAAGATACAAAAAACCACGATTCGCAGCGACGGCTGCAAGTCGTGGTTAAGTTTCTATGTGATGTCGGAAGCTTATTCCTGTTCCATCAATGCTCTGACTTCCTTGGCCTTTACGGTGTAGATGTTGCCATCGGCATCGCAGAAGCAGAAGGTCCCATTGTGGCGGCAGCGCATGGCGAGCAGGCGTTGCATTGAGAGGTCGAGGCCACTCATCAATTTCTTGGTGAAGGACGAAACTTCATTCTTCTTGGCATTCACTGTTACTGTTGTCATATTGTCTGATCTTTTTGAATTTTTCTTCGTTATAAAACTTGATGGATTTGATGTTTCCTTCGGCGATGATCTCGGAGGGCATGATGCTGTTGTCGATGAACAGGAAGTAGTCAACGACGGGGCAGTAGAGATGGAAAAGGTTCTTGATGCCCGCGCGGTAACGCCTGCGGATGATACTGTCGTCCACATGATGGCCGCCGTGTTGTACACGCTCCGCCACTCGCTTGATGGCCAGCTCGGGGCTCTGCAGCCAGAAATAGATCAGGCTGGACTTGTAGCCCTGCTCGCGTGCCTTGACGATAAGTGAGTGGTAGGATTTGGCAGCCAAGGTGGTCTCGATGGCAAAGTCTTCTTTGTCAGCGATGAGTTTCTTGATGCGCGACAACATCAGGCGGCCAGCGGCGACCTTGGCACCGTCGGGGTTGAGCGGCGACAGGCCCTTGGCGATTTCGTCGCAGTTGACGAACTCCTTGCATTGCAGGGTCTCGGGCAACACCGTCAAGGAAGCGGTGGTTTTTCCCGCTCCGTTACAACCTGATATGATATACAAACTCGGCATCAATTAAGGTTCTGCTCGTTTTTGTGGAGGCATATTTCATGCCAAAACACGCTGCAAAGATACGATATTTGTGAAAATGTCAACACTTTTCCACACTTTTCCACGATTTTTTTTGGATGATTGCCTTTAAATAGATGAAAATCAAAGAGATTATTCTCTTCACAAAAAGCGAGGCGGATTCCCTAAAAAGTTGTAATTTTACCGCCTAAAACGAAAACGATGAAAAACCCGGTTCTGATAACGATGCTGTTTCTTGCCTTGGCGGTGGCTTCCTGCCAGAAGAAGGTGGAGTATCCTGTGGAGCCGCAGATCGCCTACGAGGGTTTCACCTATCTGTTCAATGCCGACAGCACTTTCAGCGGCGAGGGTGTGGTCAGCTTCTCCTATACCGACGGCGACGGCGACCTGGGCCTCGACGAAGGCGACACACTCTATCCCTTCGGCTTCCAAGACCCACATTATTATAATCTGGAAATCGACTACCTGAAATGTGTCAACGGCGTGTTCGTGAAGACCCCGCTGCTGAGTCCCCATGTGCCGACGCATCCTGGCGACACCCTCGTGCTCTACGACACGGTGACCTTCAATGCCCGCTTCAGACGGCTGCGCGACACGGAAGACCCCAAGGCCATCAGCGGCACGATGGATTACAAGCTCACGGTGCAGAACCCCTTCTCGCCCAACGACACCATCAAATTTGAAATCCATATCCTCGACCGTGCCCTGCACGAGAGTAATGTGATACAAACCGACCCGATCTATACAAATCCTACCATACAATGAAAAAAGCAACCTTCATGTTAGCCATGCTTCTGCTGCCGTTCGTGGCACTGAAAGCCCAAACTCCTGGCGAAAACATCGACGTGACGCACTATGGAATCCACGTCAACGAACTGGATTTCACGAACCGTACCCTGCAAGGCGAGACCTTTGTGGATTTCACGGCGACAGACAATGTGCAAGAAATTATTCTGGAACTGAAATACTTGGAGGTTTCCTCGGTGACGGCCACAGGTGCTGTTATATCCGACTTTTCCCAAACCGGCGACTTTTTGACCATTAATCTGTCATCACCTTTGGCAGCTGGCAGCACGGCTACCTTGGACATCGTCTACGGCGGCAACACTTTCAGCGAGACCTGGGGCGGCGTGGAATGGTGGGGCACCGACCGTGTCTATAACCTCGGTGTGGGCTTCGAGAGCCAGCCGCACAACCTCGGCAAGGCTTGGTTCCCCTGTGTGGACAACTTCACCGACAAGGCTACCTACGACGTGTTTGTCACTGTGACCAACGATATGAAGGCCATCTGTGGTGGCAATCATGTGGAGACCATTGACAACGGCGACGGCACCTCCACTTGGCATTGGAACACGCCACAAGAGATCGCCACCTACCATATCTCCTTTGTGGTCGGCGACTTTGAACTCTGGGAAGATGTGTACCACGGCATCGAGCGTGACATTCCGATTGAGGTCTACACCACACCGGCTTTGAGCGGCCGCGTTCCAGCCACCTTTGTGCATATCCATGAGATTGTGGCTTTCTTTGAGGAGAACCTCGGTCCTTATCCCTTCAACCGCATCGGTTATGTCAGCACGAGCAAGGGCTGCATGGAGCATACCGACAATATCGCCTTGGCCACCAGCGTCATCAGTGGTAACACCGACAACGAGGAGTACTTGGCCCACGAGCTGTCGCACATGTGGTCGGGCAACCTGGTGACATGCGCCGAAGCGGGCGACATGTGGCTCAACGAGGGCTTCGCCCAGTTCTGGGGCGCGTTTTACGAAGTAGGTGTTTACGGCGAACAACACTTCCAAAACACTATCTCGGCATTGGTCAACAACATAAATACTTGGTGCAATGTTCCTGGCAACTGGATGCCGCTCAATAATATGCCTTTGAATATGACTTACGACGGTTCGGCCGTCTATGATCGTGGCGCGGTCATCGTCAACACGATGATGAACTACATGGGACGCGAGAATTTCCTTGAGGCCATGCGCCACTATTTCGACGAATATGCCTATCAAACTGCCACCTCCGAACAGTTTTGCGAAGCTTTGTCACGTTATTCTGGCATTGATATGGAAGGTTTCTTTGAGACCTACGTCTATGCCTCGGGTATGCCGCACCCTTATGCTGCCATCAAATCGGTGGAGTTCGGTGGCGGCATAACGTATGAAGTGGAACTTGACTTACGTTACCAACATATCGGCGATGACCATGTTGGGCGAAGCACTCGTTATGACATTACATTAATAGGTCCCAACTTCGAATTGATGCATCACCAAGTTGGTTGGGCTGGAACACAACAAACCATATGGGTCGGGGTTCCCTTTGCACCTGTCGGGATAATCTGTGACTTCAACAACAACTGGTTAGACGGCCGCACGCAAAAGAACTTCATGCTGAAGTCGTCGGTGCAACAGAGCTTCGCCAGCGTCAAGCTGGAGGCCACTTCGTTCACGGATTCCGTATTCGTCGCCATCGAGAACCATTTGGTCGGTCCGTATGATGACCCCTTGGTTCCCAACTTGACCCTCTCGACCAAGCATTTCTGGACCATCAACCGCTTCGACTTCGGTGAGGCCGAGGTGAAAGCCATGTTTGACTACAGCACCTCGAGCGACGGCGACATCTTCGTTTCGGAGAGCGATTCGGCAACCCTGTTGTATCGTCGTGATGCCTCTGAGGCCTGGCATGAGATTGCCTTTACGATATATCCGGGCAGCACATGGAGGCATGGCCGTTTGATTGTCGACAACCTCCTTCCGGGTGAGTACACCTTTGCCGCATGGGATAAAGAAGCCCTTGCTGAAGAGGAACTCGTCATGCCCGAGCGCCGCATGCAGGTGTATCCCAATCCCGCCCAGGGAAGCGTCTGCGTGCATTGGAACGGCCTCTCCGATGGTTATGTATGCGTCATCGGTGCCGACGGCCGGGAACTCAAGAGGATGGAATACACCCAGGTTGAGGGTGTCGAAATCGTGACCGAGGGTCTGCCCAAGGGGTGTTACGCGGTGGTTCGCTATGGCAAAGGCGGTGAGCGATTGGCAACTGAGAAACTAATCATCAAATGATAAAAGCTATGAAAAACTTCAAATTAATGGCTCTGATTTGCCTGCTGGCCTTGGGCTTTGTGTCGTGCAAGGAGCAGAAAATTGAATGGAGAAATTTCAGTGGCTACACCAGCCAGGATATCATGGGCTCGTATTCTGCCTCCGACATCAGCGAGGCTTTTGAGGGCTTGACAGAGGGACAATATTGTCGTATCTGCCGTGACGCACAAGTCGCGATTACGAACAGTGGGAGCAAGTTGAGGATAGAGGTCAAGAGCATTTCAGGTGGATTGAACTGGAGCAGCGTTGGAAATCCTTGCCAGAATAATGGTGATTTCATCATGCAGCTGGGTGCCGCTCCCGAACTTGATTTCTTGGCAACGGTTTATACCAACGACAACAAGGAGGTCCGCCTCCATGGCTATGTCCGGAAAAACCATGTCACTTATTATTTCGATGTAATTAAAAACTAAATACTAATAACTATGAAGAAAGGATTATTTGTTTTGGCCGTCTTGGTGATGGCTTTTGGAAACATGGGTCTTGCCCAACGCAACACCCTTTTGAAATCGAATGCGACGGCGAATATGCTCAAGCACTATGGCGTTCGCAGCGAAAGCACGATTGTGCCGGAAACTGCCCGTTGGGAGGATACGTATGGCACGCAGTACCGCACCTATTACTACTACGATGAGAATGAGTTTTATCTCTCCGAAGAAGTGTCGCAAGAGAACGATGGCGACGGATGGTATAACTCTTCACGCATCCAATATGATCATGGCTTTTCGGGCGAAGTGATCGAGATGCTTGGTCAGGAATGGGACGGCAGCGACTGGACCGACGTCGTGATTGCCAACTTTAGTTATGAGAACGATCTCCTCAGTGAGGTGATCTATCAGATTGACATGGGCTCTGGCTGGGAGAACTATATGAAGGAGGTGTACAACTACAACGGTGATGAGTCGACCATCCTCTATTGGGAATGGAATGGTACCACATGGTCGTCGTCGGAGCTGTATACCTATACCTACGGCAACGGCTCCATCGAGCTGGTCATCCAGTATATGCAGGGTGGCGCATGGCAGTACGACGAGCGCCAGCTGTTCACCCTTAACTTCGACGATCAAGTGGAGGAGATTATCGTCCAGCAATGGAATGGCACCTCGTGGGACAATTATGAGCGCACGTCTTATGCCTATGAAGGCCAGGTCTTCAACAATAAAGATATCGAAGTATGGACTGGTGAGGGTTGGGGAAGCCAATACCATTTCGCCTATGATTATGATGGAAACGGCAATGCCGTTCGCGGCGAGTGCTCCTATTTTGATGGAGAGAACTGGGGTGCCGATGACAACGACATCGAGATGGCTTTCGGCTATAGTGCCAACAGCAACGACTACTACGGCTGGCGTGTAGACGTGGAGTATGTCGACCTCACTGGTCTCAATGAAAGCAACCAAGCTGTCAGCTTTACGCTCTTCCCCGTGCCTGCCGAGAACGAAATCACCATCCAAGCCGAAGGCTTCCAAAAAGCTGAGGTTTACAGTCTCATGGGCCAGAAACTGATGGAAAGCCAACACAACAGGATCGATGTGGGTGCCTTGTCGTCGGGCCTTTATGTCATAAAGGTTTATGACCTCGAGGGCAACTGCGCTACACAGCGTTTTGTGGTGAAATAATTAAATTCTGTAGGGCTGTCGTACCATGGCAGCCGCATAGGATGGAATTCCCTGCGGCTGCCACGATGTGACAGCCCTACAAGTATCATTTCTTCAATGTAATTCTGAACGTCGTTCCTTCGCCTACCACCGACGATTTCACGAAAATCTTGCCTTTGTGGTAGTCCTCGATGATGCGCTTGGCCAAGGATAGGCCGAGGCCCCAGCCGCGTTTCTTGCTGGTGTATCCAGGGTTGAACACCTGTTTGATCTTCGACTTCGCGATGCCCTTGCCAGTGTCGCTCAGGTCGAGGTGGATGTGGTCGCCGTCGTCGATGAGGTCGAGGGTGATCTTGCCGTGGTCGCCCATGGCGTCGATGGCGTTCTTGGTCAGGTTCTCGAGCACCCATCGGAACAGCGAGGGGATTAAGGGCATGATTAATTCTCCCTCAGGCAGGTTGATTTCAAACTCGAACTTCTTGGAGAACCGTTTTTGCAGGTAGTCCATCGTGTCGCGGATGAGGTAGTTGATGTCGGTAGGCTCGGGAACGGGCACGGAGCCGATCTTCGAGAAGCGGTCGGTGACGATCTGCAGGCGTTCGATGTCTTTCTCCATCTCGTGCGTGCCCACGAAAGGCTCGTCCTGCATCTTCAGTAGCTCCACCCAGCCCATCAGCGATGAGATGGGTGTGCCTAATTGGTGAGCGGTCTCCTTGGCCATGCCCGCCCACACCTGGTTTTGCTCCGAACGGCGTGCGTAGCTGAACAGCAAGTAGGCGATAAGAATGAATAAGGCGAACACAAACAGCTGGATCATAGGATAATAGCGCATCTGTTCCACCAAGTCTGAGGTACGGTAGAATACGGTGGCCTTGCCGGTGTTCATGAAATCGATCTGCAAGGGCTCGTTCTCGTCGCGCATGATGGCCAGCTGTTGCCTCACGTAGTTGGAGTCCTGCATCATCAGGCTGTCCAAGTTGCCGAAGCTGAGGATTTTGGTCTGGTCTTCGTTGGTGATGATGACAGGGGCACCCACCGAGTTGATGGTGATCTCCTCCATGAAGTGGTCGATCATATCTTCCAACACGGCCTTCAGCTCGGTGTAGTTGAGCGATTCGTTATAATACAGCCACTGCACAATGCCATAGCCTGGGTCGATCTTGATGGGCGGGAAGATAGAGAAGGCCTCTTGCATCTCGTCGTCGAAAAACCTTTTCTCCGCTTGTCCTGGCGGCAAGTTGTTGGACGACATGATGTTACCTTCGCTGTCGGTAAGGACTAAGGGAATGCTGATGTTGTTACGGATGATGTCGAGGTAGATGGCAGTGTTCTCGTTGGACGTGATGTCGATGACGCGACGGTAGGCGTTGGCCAGAAGGTCGACACGCAGTTGCTCTTGTTCACTCACCTTGTTGAAGAACTCCTCTGTCGACTTCATCATCACGGCATGCTGCTCCATGGCGGCAGCCCACATCTTCACCTGCTTGCTTTCCTGTTCGGCAATGGATTTCACAAGTCGGTTGGTGTACCACAACGAAGCCGCGATGAAGAGCAGGGCGATGATAGCCAAGGCCCATTTCCAGCGTTTCTTGTTTGTATAGAGGTTCGTTTTCACAAGGATAAAAACGTTGATATCTCTGGTTTATTACATCTTCTTCCTCATTCTGCCCACAGGAATCCCCAGTTGTTCCCTATACTTCGCCACTGTTCTGCGTGCGATGGGATAGCCTTTCTCTTTCAGCACCAGCATCAGCTGTTCGTCGGTCATGGGCTTCGATTTGTCCTCGTTTTCCACGGCATCCTTAAGAATTTTCTTGATCTCGCGGGTCGACACCTCTTCGCCTTCTTCGTTGGTGATGCCTTCGCTGAAGAAGAACTTCAGCAGGTGGGTGCCATAGGGCGTCTGCACGTACTTGCTATTGGCCACGCGCGAGATGGTGGAGATGTCCAAACCCACCTTGTCGGCCACGTCCTTGAGGATCATGGGCTTGAGTTTCGTCTCGTCGCCGGTGAGGAAGTACTCTTCCTGGATGTCGATGATGGCTTTCATCGTAACATACAGGGTGTTCTGCCTTTGGTTGATGGCGTCGATGAACCACTTAGCGGCGTCGATTTTCTGCTTCACAAACTGCACGGCTTCCTGCTTGCTGCGGGTGTCCTTGCTGTTCGAGAAATCCTCCAACATCTTGAGGTAGCTCTTGCTGACGTGCAGTTCGGGGACGTTGCGGCCGTCAAGCGACAGCTCCACCTTGCCGTCTCTGACGAAGACGAAGAAATCGGGCGTGATGTAGTGGATGTTCTTCGTGCCCGAGGTGGAGGCGTCGGCGGGCTTCGGGTTGAGTTTCAGGATCTCGTCCAAGGCGGCTTTCAGTTCGCGGTTGCTGACCTCCAGCTTCTTGGCGATGCGGTCATAGTGCTTCTTGGTGAACTCTTCGAAGAAGTCCTTGACGATGGTCAAGGAGAGGCTGTAGTCGGTGAAGGGACTGTCTTCTTGGAGCCTTTCCAGCTGTATGATGAGGCATTCCTGCAGGTTGCGGGCACCGATGCCGGGCGGGTCGAGTTCCTGGACGATGTGTAGCACCTCGGCCACCTCTTCTTCGGTGGTGGCGACATTCATCGTGAAGAGCATGTCGTCGACGATGTTGGGGATGGGACGGCTGAGGTAGCCGTTGTCGTCGAGGTTGCCGATGATGTATTCCCCGATCACGAGTTGATTGTCGCTGAGGTCGCGGTAGGCCAGCTGCTGGTTCAGATAATCCTGGAAGGTCTCCTCGTTGACGATGGGTGCCTCGTAGAGGTCATCGTCGTCGCTGTAGTTGTTGGCCTGCAGCTTGTAGGAATAGTCGTCGCGGTCTTCCTCGGGCAGGTAGTCGTTGATGTCGAACTCGTCGTCCTTGCTGAAGTTGATATCTTCGTCGTTGTAGTCGTCGTTCTCGCCGTTGTCGTTGTCGTCAGCGATTGGCTCGTTGTCGTCATAGTCGTTCTCGTGTGCCTCTTCCAAGGCGGGGTTGATCTCCATCTCCTCCTTGATACGCTGTTCGAGTTCGATTAATGGCAGCTGCAACAGCTTCATCAGCTGGATCTGCTGAGGCGAGAGCTTCAGCTCTTGCCGCTGTGTTTGAGTCAATCGTTGGTTTGGCATGGCATTAATATAAGCAGTTCTTAGGTGTTCTCGGGAACGGGATGACGTCACGGATGTTGGTCATGCCGGTGATGAAGAGCAGCAGACGCTCGAAGCCGAGGCCGTAGCCGGAGTGCGGCACCGAACCGAAACGACGGCTGTCGAGGTACCAGTTCATGGATTCCTCAGGGATGCCGACTTCGTGCATTCGGTCGAGGATCTTGTTGATGTCGGTCTCACGCTCGGAGCCACCGATGATCTCGCCGATGCCGGGGAAGAGCACGTCCATGGCGCGGACGGTCTTGCTGTCTTCGTTCTGCTTCATGTAGAAGGCCTTGATCTCCTTCGGGTAGTCGGTCAGGATGACGGGCTTCTTGAAGTGCTTCTCGACGAGGTAACGCTCGTGTTCCGACTGCAGGTCGACGCCCCAGCCGTCAACAGGATATTGGAACTTGCCCTTCTTGTTGTAGTTGGAGTTGCGCAGGATGTCGATAGCCTCGGTGTAGGTGAGGCGCACAAACTCATGCTCGAGCACGAAGTGCAGCTTGCTGATGAGCTCCATGGACTTCTCTTCTTCCTTCTTGCCCTTCTCTTCGTCTTGCAGGCGCTTGCTGAGGAATTGGAGGTCGTCCATGTTGTTGTCCAAAGCATATTGGATCAAGTATTTCAGCATCTCCTCGGCGAGGTCCATGTTGTCGTTGATGTCGTAGAAGGCCATCTCGGGCTCGATCATCCAGAACTCAGCCAGGTGGCGGGTGGTGTTGGAGTTCTCGGCGCGGAAGGTGGGACCGAAAGTATAAATCTTGCCCAAAGCAGTGGCCGCCAACTCGCCTTCGAGCTGTCCCGACACGGTCAGGTTGGTCGACTTACCGAAGAAGTCCTGCTTGTAGTCGATGTTGCCTTGCTCGTCGCGAGGGATGTTGTTGAGGTCGAGGGTGGTCACCTGGAACATCTCGCCGGCGCCTTCGGCATCCGAGGCGGTGATTAATGGCGTGTGGATGTTATAGAAGCCTCGCTCGGTGAAGAACTTGTGGATGGCAAACACCATGGCGTGGCGCAGACGCATCACGGCACCGAAGGTGTTGGTGCGGAAACGCAGGTGGGCGATGTCGCGCAGGAACTCCAAGGAGTGCTTCTTGGGTTGCAGCGGGTATTCGTCGGGGTTGGCGGGACCGAACAAACCGATTTCCTTCACGGAGAGTTCCACGGCTTGGCCGCTACCCATCGAAGCGACGAGGACACCCTTGGCCCAAAGTGATGCACCAGCGTGCATCAAGGCCAGATTCTCTTCGGGGATGACGTTCAGGTCGATGACCAACTGCAGGTTGTTGATGGTGGAGCCGTCGTTGAGGGCGATGAAGGCCACGTTCTTGCTGCCGCGCTTGTTGCGCACCCAACCCATTACAGTAATCTCATTGTCAGAGGCTTGCATCTGTAAGGCTTGCTTGATTTCTACTCTTTTCATATTATGATACTATTCTTTATCGAGGGTTATAAATAATGTGCAAAGTTACAAAAAAATGCAATGCAGGTCTGAAAATGTTGTACTTTTGCAAACATTATGGCCAATACTTACACCCAGTTGTACACGCACATCGTTTTTCACACGAAAAGTACCGGTATCGTCATGCGCAATGAGGATTTGCCACGAGTGTTTCAATATATTGGTGGCATTATCCGAGAAGAAGGTGCGATACCATTTGCAGTGGGTGGTGTTGATGACCATATTCATATTTTGACGACATTGCCAAAAACGGTTGCCATGTCGGATTTAGTTCGTGTCATCAAGGCGAAAAGCAGTAAATGGCTGAAAAGCGTGGATGCGTATTATGAACCGTTCCAATGGCAGGAGGGCTATGGCGCTTTCAGTGTCAGCCCTTCGTTGATGGCTCGGACGACAAAATACATTTTCGGTCAGGCAGAGCATCATAAGACAAAAACGTATCATGATGAATATTGCGATACATTGAAAGCGTATGGAATTGAGTATGATGAACGATATGCATTTGGAGATTGAGGGGATGGATTCCTGTCACCCCTCTGGGGTTCCATCGGAGTCGGTAGTAGGTGGTCAGCAGGAGTTGCACAGCCTGCTTAATGTCCGTCACCCCTACGGGGTTCCGTCCAGTCCCGTAGGGACGCAGGACATTAAGCAGGCGGATTCATCCCCTGCGTTCACACACAGCGATACGCCTCTCATCATCGCTGGTCCGTGCAGCGTCGAAAGCGAAGAACAAATCATAGCCACGGCACAGGCCTTGGCGCAAATCCCCGAGGTCAAGATGCTGCGTGGCGGCATCTGGAAGCCCCGCACACGCCCCGATGCCTTCGAGGGCAGGGGAGAGCAGGGCCTCGTCTGGCTCCGTGAGGCGAAAAGGGCGACGGGTCTGCCCACGGCCACCGAGGTGGCCACGCCCGAGCATGTGGAGCTGGCCCTGAAATATGATGTCGATGCCTTGTGGATTGGTGCCCGCACGGTGGTCAATCCCTTCTCGGTGCAGCAGTTGGCTGATGCTTTGCGTGGCGTCGACATTCCCGTGTACATCAAAAACCCCGTCTCGCCCGACTTGAACTTGTGGTTGGGCGCCTTCGAACGTTTCCAGAAAGCGGGCGTGAAGCAGCTGGCCGCTGTCCATCGTGGCTTTGCCTATTATAAGGAGACGCCTTATCGGAACTACCCCATGTGGGAGATTCCCATCGAGCTGACGCAACGGCTGAACGTGCCGCTCATCACGGATGTGAGTCACATATGCGGCAATCGCGAGATGCTGCAGGCCACGGCGCAGAAGGCCCTCGACCTCGCCACGGATGGATTAATGATAGAGTGTCACATTAATCCCGAGGCTGCCTTGACCGATGCCAGACAGCAGATCACACCCGAGGAGTTGAAGTCCTTGTTGGCCAGCCTGACTTTCCGCTCCAAACAGTCGTGCGATGTGGAGCGCGACCTCGCCGGCTTGCGTGGAGAGATCGACGACATCGACAGCGAGTTGCTGCAGCTGCTGGCGCGTCGCATGGCTGTCAGTGCGCAGATTGGGGAGTACAAGAAAAGCAACAACGTGGCAGTGGTCCAGATGGACCGTTGGAAGAAGATCCTCGCCGACCATGTGGCCACGGGTGCCGACCTGGGCCTGTCGCCCATATTAATTAATAAGGTGTTCGAGGCCATCCATCAGGCGTCCATCGAGCGGCAGGGCTGCATCATGGACGACAACAAAGGATAAGGCTCGCCCTAAGGCAAGCCTTACCGATATGCATACGCTGCCGCGTATGTTGATGTACCAAGTCCAAATAGTATTACGATTACGAGGCAAAAGTAGTCCAAGCCCGAAAACTGGGCAAGAAAAACCCTCTCCACTTTCTCAACAAGTATCCATAAATCATGGATAATTTATTGGTGGACAAGTAATTAAAAGAAAAATTTGGATTAATTGGAGATCACGAGTTTGCTTCCGTCAAACGCAGTATGGTATTGGCAGAGAGGGAAAACCGTGGTGCCGTCGGTGGGGAAACTGGGGACCATGTCGGGCTCGCGGATGATGATTTGTCCGTTCAGGATGTTATAATAAGCGTTGTTGCAATGGTCGACGACAAAGGGAAACTCGACCACGAGGCGAGTGGTGTTGCCTTGGCTGTCGGTGCAGGCGTCAGGCTCGTTGGGAGGCAGGCGGTCGTAGGCCAGAAACTCCGTGTCGCTGTAACGGTAGACGATGATGCCTCGGCTGGTGCTTTCCACCTCGGAGGTGATGTAGATCCATCCGCTTATGAAGTTAAGATCCTGATACTGAAGCGTGTTGGGATAGATGGTGATGGGGGAGAGGAGGATGGGCCGGTTGGGGTTTTGGGGAAACTCGCGGCAGCCGCCCATGAGGAGCGCCATCGCCATTAATATTAATAGGTGTGTTTTTGCGTGTTTCATAGCGGCAAAGAAACGCATTTTTCCCGAAAATCGTATCTCTTTGCAGGAAAAAACTTATCTTTGCGTTCAAAATAAAAGGCTACCATGAAGAAACTGAAAAACCTGATCCCCTTCTTGATTGTGTTCATTTTGCTGTTCAGTTCCTGTTCCTCGCAGTCGCGTGCGTTACGCCGTGCCGAGCGTCAGATGGAACGGATGGAGCGAAATGCGGCGCGTCAACACGACCAGGCCCAAAACGCCCATTTCAGGCGTCAGGCGCGCAGAACCAGGCGTATGATCAGGCGTGACAGGCGTCGTGCCGAGCGTTTGCGCCGTCGTCAGCGGGCCAATGCCTTCTTTTGAGCCATTTATATATAAGGTATAAGGCCGAAAGCGGTCTTGTAACTGAAAAAACGCGCTTGAAACGGAAAAAATCTTGTTTAAACGAAGTTTTTGCAAATGGCTGAAAATCAAAAAAATAATGCCTAAGAGCAAAAATTTCTTGAAAAAAAAACGCCGAAAAAGCATATTTTTCTTGCGTACTTTCAAATAAGGTTGTAATTTTGACGACTTTTAATGCACCATTATGCACCAAACAAAGTAGTATTACATAAAATTACAAGGTATGTTTAAAAATTTACTAATGACCCTTGCCATCGTCCTGGCCACCTGCACGATGACCATGGCCCAAGCGCAAGGAAGACTCAAAGGCAAGATTACCGACGAAAATGGAGATGCGGTACCGTTTGCGAACGTCATTGTTGAAAAAGGCGGTGGCCAAGTAGCAGGTGCCTCCTCGGATTTCGACGGTAATTATGACATCAACCCCATTCCTCCGGGAACGTACACCTTGAGGGCAAGCTGCATTGGCTACAATCCCTTTGTTGTCAACAACATTGTGATTCCTGCCAATAAGATTACCTTCTACAACTTCCAGATGCCCAGCGGCGCCATCAGAATTGATGAGGTCGTGGTCGTCGATTACGAGATTCCTCTGATCTCGGCGGATAACACCCAATCGGGTGCCACCATCACCGCTGAGGAAATCCAAAGGTTGCCCGTCCGTTCGGCTGAAGGCGTTGCTGCCAGCGTCGGCGGTGTGTTCACGTCCGACGGTGAAGTCGGCTCCATCCGTGGTTCGCGTGAAGGTGCCGTCTACTACATCGACGGTGTGAAGGTCATCGGTAACGGTAGCGTCCCGCAAGGTGCCATCGACCAGGTCGACGTCATCTTGGGTGGTACCCCTGCCATGTACGGTGACGCCATGGGCGGTATCATCAATATGACCACCAAGGGCCCCAGCCGTCAATGGGGTGGTGGTCTCGAAGCTGAGTATTCAGTTGACGGTTATGGCCACGGCCGCTTGGGCGGTAGCCTGCAAGGTCCCCTCTTGAAGAGAGGCGACGAGGAAGCCCTCCTCGGATTCTTCCTTGCTTTCGATATCAACCGTAACGAATATGGTAGCACCTCTGCTGTGGGTTACTATCGTGCCACCGACGATTGGATGAACACCATCACCACGCGTCCTTTGACTCTCTCGGGTATGGGTACCAGCACCTATCAAACTGCTGCCTTCACTCAAAGAGGGAACTTGTATCAGACCCGTTACCTCAACAACACGGCCAACCAAAGCCTGAACATGACGGGTAAGATCGACGTCCGCACGGGCCCGAACAGTAACTTGACCTTCGGCGGTTCGTTGTATCTCGGCGGCGGCCACTACGACGGCGGCAGCGGCCAACACTTCTTCAACACCGACAAGAACTACCTGTCGAAGTCACAGACCTATCGTGGCTACGTCCGCTTCAGCCAGCGTTTCCCCTCCGATGCCGAAAGCACCTCGTTGATCTCCAACGTGTACTACAGCATCCAGGCCGACTACACGCACACCAATTCGGAATCGGGCGACCCCGACCTGTGGAACAACATCTTTGCCTATGGCCACCTCGGTAAGTTCACCACCACCCGTCAGCCCAACTACTTCTTCCAGGAAGGCGCCATCGACTCGGTTCTGGTGAATGGCCAATACAAGACCTTGAGCAACGTCTGGGTGTTGAACAACTACTACGACACCTATGTCGACTACGAGGCTTCGGATTTCAACCCCCTGCTGGCCACTTATGTCAACAACTTCTATGACCTGTATGAGCCTTATGGCGCTGCCGGTTACTACGACAACATCACCAACATCATCCTGAACAATGGTCTGGTGAACGGTCAGCAACCTGGCGCTGTGTATGGCTTGTATGCCGTGCCTGGCATGATTCAGACCAGTTACTCCAGATCGGTCAACGACCAGATCGCCGTCAACGTCAACGGTTCAATGACCCTTGGCCGAGGCGAGAGCTCACACGAAATCAAGTTGGGCTTCCAGTATGAGCAACAGTTCAAGGCTGGTATGTCCTACTCCCTTACGAGATACAACAGAAACCCCTGGACGCTGATGCGCGACATGGTGAACTTCCATATCAGAGAGCTTGATGTTGAGCACCCCTATGCTGTCAGTTACGACGGCTTCGTTGATACGGTCATGTACAACAGAATGTATGACGCCAACACCCAGTTCACTTTCGACGCCCGTCTGCGTCAGGCCATGGGCCTGCCGGTCGATGGAACTGAATGGATCCTCACCGATACCTATGATTTCGACAACAATACGATGCAGTATTACGACGCCAACGGCGTTCTGCGTACCGCTACTGTTGAAGGCGGTCTCGACATGAGCCTCTTCGGTGCCGACGAGTTGACCCGCGACGGTCAGAACACGGTTTACTACTATGGCTTCACCTACGACGGCAATAGAAAGTATTCCTTGTCAGAACGTCCTACGCTCACCGACTTCTTCACGCATACCGATGAAGAAGGCGTTTTGGACCGCCCGATTGGTGCCCAACAGCCCATCTACATCGCCGGTTACATCCAAGACAAGTTCGCTTTCAAAGACCTGATCTTCAACATCGGTGTGCGTGTCGACCGTTTCGACGCCAACCAGGATGTGTTGAAAGACCCGTATGTGCTTTATGACTTCTATACCGTTGAAGATATCAGAAACGGCAGCATCCATCTCGACAACCAGGCTCCCATCAACGTGCCTGACAACATTGGCGACGACTTCGTTCCTTATGTCAACAAGGTCTCTGAAAGAACCGCCATCGTCGGTTACCGTAGCGGTAACACCTGGTACAACGAGAATGGTGTTGAAATCAACGACCCGACCATCATCGGCATGGGCGCCGGTTCGGCCCCGTGGCTGAAAGATGCCGGTCAGCAGCACGTCGACATCAACTCCTTCAGGGACTACGATCCCGCTTGGAGAGTGATGCCGCGTATCTCCTTCTCCTTCCCGATTTCCGACGAAGCTTTGTTCTTCGCCCACTACGATGTGCTGACGATGCGTCCTACCAGTGCTTACTACTGCAGCCCGCTTTACTACTATCGCTTCAACGACCTCTCCGATGAGATCGCCAACCCCAACCTGCAGCCTCAGCAGACCATCGACTATGAACTCGGTTTCACTCAGAAGGTGACCAGCACTTCTTCGTTGACCATCACGGCCTACTATCGTGAGATCCGTAACCAGATCCAGATGTACCGTTTCAACGGTGCTTACCCGAAGGCCTACAACTCCTACAGCAACCTCGACTTCGGTACCGTCAAGGGTTTGACCGCCAGCTACGACATGCGTCGTACGAAGAACGCCCGTATCCGTGCCGACTATACCCTGCAGTATGCCGACAACACCGGTTCGTCGACTGGTACGGCTGCCGCTCTGATCGCCGCTGGTGTGCCTAACCTGAGGTCCACCTTCCCGACCAGTGAAGACCGTCGTCACGGCTTCAACCTGACTCTCGACTACCGTTATGCCGATGGTAGAGACTACGACGGTCCCACCATCAAGGGTGTCCAAGTGCTGGCCAACACCGGCTTCTCGCTGGTTGTCATGGGTGGTTCCGGTACGCCTTACACCGCTTCGCGTACGGTCACTTCCCCGATCTCGGGTGGTAACCAACTGCTGCAAGGTACCTACAACGGTTCGCGTATCCCCGCCTCCTTCCGTTTCGACCTCCGTGTCGACAAGGACATCAACTTCACCATTGGTGGCAACAGGGAAGGCGAGAACAGAGGCCGTCAGGCTTACATGAATGTCTACCTGCAAGTGCTGAACCTGCTCAACTCGCAGAACATCACCAGCGTGTACAGCGCCACGGGTAATGCCAACGACGACGGTTACCTCACCGCTCCCGCCTGGCAGCGTGAGATCTACAGCCAGATCGATCCTCAGGCCTACATCCAGATGTATGAGCTGATTGTCAACAGCGGCTATAACTATTCAATGCCTCGCCACATCAGAGTTGGTATGAGCTTTAACTTCTAAAATGAAAGCAAATTCATAACGATAAATCACAAGTATTATGAAGAATATATTTCGAACTTTGTTTGCGGCGCTGCTTATCTTTAGCGCTGTGATTCCCGGAAAGGCTGAGATGTTCAGGGGCGACAATGGCAACAACGGCCAGCGTGCCCAGACCGCAGCCGGATGTACGCCTTCGTCGTCCTACGATTGGCTTGACATCAACAACGTTAGAACGCGTATCAACTCTGGCGGCGACATGTGGTGGGACCTTCCCGCCGGTACTGGTTCCAAGTACTTCATCCCTGCCAATGGTTCCGCTACCTCCCTGTTCGCCGGTTCTCTGTGGATCGCCGGTGTCGACGTCAACAACCAGCTGAAGTGCGCCGCCCTGCGTTTCCGTCAGGTTGGTAACGACTACTACACTGGTCCTCTGACTGTCGACGGTAAGGCCTCCATTACCCCCGAGACCTGCGCCAAGTGGGATAAGATCTTCAAGATCACCCGTGCCGAAGTCGACGAGTTCCTCGCCGCTTTCGACAGGGACGGCAACATCGACGACAGCGCCATCCCGGCCATCATCGCCAACTGGCCTGCCACTCGTGCTGACGACGACCCCGAAGGCATCGCCTACTATCTGGCTCCTTTCTATGATGCCGACGGCGACGGTGAGTACAACCCCAAGAACGGTGACTATCCTTACTACGACATCAGCAACGAACTCTGCCACACCAAGATTTTGACCATGGAAGAGGAACTCTATGGCACCATGCACGGCTCCATCCTTGCCGACCAGGTGTTGAAGGGTGACCAAACCCTGTGGTGGATCTTCAATGATAAAGGTAACGCCCACACCGAATCAGGCGGTCAGGCTATCGGTATCGAAGTGCGTGCCCAGGCTTTCGCCTTCGCCACCAACGACGAAATCAATAACATGACCTTCTATAGCTACGAAATCATCAACCGTTCAACCTACACCTTGACGGGTACCTACTTCTCGCCTTGGACCGACATCGATCTGGGTTATGCTCAGGACGACTATGTGGGTTGCGACGTTGCTCGTGGTCTTGGTTACGGTTACAACGGTTCCGCCGTCGACGGTAGCGGTCAACCTGAAGCCTACGGCGCCCAGCCTCCGGCGATCGGTATCGACTTCTTCCAGGGCCCCTACATGGACCCCGATGGTATCGACAACCCCAAATATACCTTTGACGTCGAAATCACCTTCGACTATGTCGATCCTGTGACTGGCGACTCCATCTTCCAATACGACACCACTGGCTATCACCAGTGTGTTGACGAAAGCATCAACGGTGTGAACTTCGGCAACGGCATCATCGACGACGAACGTTTCGGTATGCGCCGTTTCGTGTATCACAACAACAACGACACCGATAATGGTGACCCCAAGACCGCTCCTCAGTACTACAACTACCTGCGTGGTATTTGGAAGAACGGTGCCAGAATGCGTTACGGCGGCAATGCCTATAGCGGCAGCGACGTGGTCGGCCCCGAGTGCGACTTCATGTTCCCTGGCGACTCTGACCCGTGGAACTGGGGTACCCAAGGTACGCCTCCCAATGGCGGTTACAACGCCGATGGTCTGTACTGGACTGAAGAGCAGTGCCAGAACGCTCCTAACGACCGTCGTTTCATGCAGTCGGCTGGTCCCTTCACCCTGGAACCCGGTGCTGTCAACTACATCACCTTCGGTGTGCCGTGGGCACGTGCCACTTCTGGTGGTGCATGGGCATCCGTCGAGCTGCTGCGCGTGGTCGACGACAAGTGCCAAGCCCTGTTCGACAACTGCTTCAAGGTTATCGACGGCCCCAGCGCTCCCGACCTGACCATCCGCGAGCTCGACCAGCAACTTATCATCTATCTGTCGAATGCTCCCCTCTCCAACAACTATAAGGAAGGTTATGTGGAACTCGATCCCGAGATCCCGACGTCCATCGTTGAGTCTGTTGAGACTGTTTACGACTCCATCCACGCTACGCTGCCCAATGGCAACGATACCGTGTTCCTGGTTCCTGTGAGCAACCATTCCATCGAAATGGAGTGCGACAGATACTATCGCTTCGAAGGTTATAAGGTGTATCAGCTGGCCAACGACGAGGTGGGTGCCGACGAACTCGGCAACACCGACAAGGCCCGTCTGGTGTTCCAGTGCGACGTCCGCAACAACGTGACCACCCTTATCAACTACGAGTTTGACGAGGCCCTGCAAGCCAACGTGCCTGTGCAGAAGGTGGTCGGCGGCGATGCCGGTATCACCCACAGCTTCGTGGTGACTCAAGACCAGTTCGCCCAGGGCGACAACCCGAACCTGGTGAACCACACCGCTTATTATTATATGGCTGTGGCCTACGCCTACAACAACTACCTGCCTTACTCGCAGGAGCCTGGCGTCCAGAACGGCCTGCTCGGTCAGAAGAAGCCTTACCTCGAAGGTAGAAAGAACATCCAGTGCTACACCGCTGTGCCTCACAAGACCATCAACGGTACCGTGCTTCAATCCGCCTATGGCGACAGCCCGTCCATCACCCGTATCGTCGGTGTTGGTAACGGTGGTAACGAACTCGAGCTTACGCAAGCCACGATCGACGAGATCCTGAGCAAGCCCATGGCTTCGGAGACCAACCGCTTCGGTAGCCCCGACTACCCGATTGCCTACCATCCCACCTACGAGCCTGGCTACGGCCCCATCAACGTGAAGATCATCGACCCGTTGAATGTGAAGTCGCACCGCTATGAGCTGTACTTCGGTGAGATGTTCCCGGAATACACCCACAACATCACTGGCGACCAGGAAGTCTTTGGTGACTCGGCCCGCCGTATGGTGAACCACTGGTGGATGATTGACCTGGACGACAACGACACCCTCTACTGCGACACCACGACGATCTACGACAACGAGCGTATGTTCATCGACCGCGGTATTTCTGTCAGCATTGCCCAGACCTATGACATCGGCCGTATCTGGGTCGGTCAGATCTACAACAGCAGCGATGCCGAGAACCCGTGGAAGAACTTCGAGTCAGTGGTCGCCCCCAACAACGGTGTGATTACCTCGTCCATCGAATTCCAGAAGCCCGATTCGGCCTGGTTGGATGGTATCCGCGACGTGGATGTGGCTGCCCTGTCATTGAACTGGATCCGTTCCGGTATGTATGTCGACATGGATCACGCTGTCAACAACGACTACGCCATGTCGTCCGACAAGTACACGAAGGGCGCAAGCAAGCCTTGGGACCCGAACGAGAACTTCGAGAAACTGGCCAACCGCACTTGGGCACCGGCCATCCTCACCACGGCATGGAAGCAGGGTGACAACTTCAACCCTGGCCCCATCTACACCGCTAACTCGCGCCTCGACTCCACGTTCCGTAGGACCTGCAGTATCGATATCGTGCTGACGGCTGACAGAAGCAAGTGGACCCGCTGCCCCGTCATTGAGATGTGTATGGACAAGAACCTTTCGGAAGGTGGTGTCGACCGCTTCTACCTGCGTAGTCACCCCTCCGTCGACCAGGATGGTAATCCTTACACTTACAACTGGAACTGTAAGGGTAACGAACTGGTTGTCGACAACAATCCTGACGACCCGAACGCTGAAGGCATTGTCTACGCCTCCACCGATCCTAACGATCCCAACTTCATTGCTCCTCAGGGTATGGGTTGGTTCCCGGGTTATGTCATCGATGTTGAAACCGGTATGCGTATGAATGTGGCCTTCGGTGAAGACTCCTACTTGGAGGACATGGGTGGTCGCGACATGATCTTCAACCCTGCCAAGCTGCAGAAGATTACCGTTGACGACAACACCGGCCTGATGCAGGTTGCCGATCCCGCCATCTATCGTGGCGCCGACTCCGAGCCCGTGTTCGGTGGTAAGCACTTCGTCTACATCTGGCGTGCCGACTCCCTCGCCATGTCAGCCACCTCGCCTTGGAAGGAAGTGAAGAACTATGGTTATGACGGTGGTCAGTTGCTGTTCAACACCTTGAATGCCATCCAGAACGTCTCCAACGCTGGTGCACAGAAAAACCTGCTCACCCACTTCTATAAGTTGTTGATGTGGGTAGGTATGCCGATGGGTATCGAAGGCATGACCTGGCTGCCCGAAGGCAACGACTGCCGCATCCGTATCCGTCTGGCCAAGCCTTATGAGCCTGGTTACGGTTACGATCTCCAGACGCCTAATGAGGATCTGATGATCAACAACCTCAACCCGATGTACACCTTCAGCATCGACGGTTGGGATCCCATCCAGAACGATCCTGAGAAGACCGAGGAAGACCTCAACCTTGTCACCGTGGTGCCCAACCCGTACTATGCCTACGACTCCTACGAAGGCAATGCACTGACCAACAAGGTGAAGATCACCAACCTGCCCAACAAGTGCGTGGTGACCATCTACACCTTGAGCGGCACTAAGGTGCGTCAGTTCCGCAAGGACAATGAAGAACCGAGCATCGAATGGGACCTCACGAACTTTGCCAATACGCCTGTGGCCAGCGGCTTCTACTTGATCCATGTCAAGGATTTGACCAGCGGCAGCGAGCGCACGATCAAGTTCTTCGGTGCCATGCGTCAAGTTGACCTGAACACATTCTAAACAATGTAATTGCTAACCGTAAATAATTTATCATCATGAAGAAATCATTTAGATATATCGTATTGAGCTTCGTAATCCTTATGGGATTAAGCGCTCCTCAAGCATTTGCAGGTAACAAAGACCGTTCAGGCCAAGCTGGCGCAAGTGAGCTGCTGATCAACCCCTGGGCCGCTTCGTCGGGTTGGGGCAATGCAGGCATGTCGTTCGTTCATGGCGTTGAAGCCATCTACGGCAACGTGGCTGGCATCAGCTCGTGCAACACCTTAGATCTGAACTTCAGCCACACCTGGTGGCTGCAGGGCGTGGGCAACGACACCCGCATCTCCTCGTTCGGCCTCTTGGCCCGCGTGGGTGAGTCGAGTGTGTTGGGCCTCTCCTTCATGTCGTTCAGCATCGGCGAGATTCCGATCACCACCGTCCAGAACCCTGATCCGGGTTCGCTCGGTACCTACAAACCCAACCTGATGAACATCAACCTGTCGTTCGCCAAGGCTTTCTCCAACAGCATCAGCGGCGGCTTCAACCTGAAGATCATCAGCGAGTCCATTAAGGACATGGGTGGTGTCGGTGTCGCCTTGGACGCTGGCATCCAGTATGTCACCGGTCCCTACGACAACGTCCACTTCGGTATCACCCTGAAGAACATCGGACCCACGATGAAGTTCTCGGGCGACGGTATCTCACTGCGCGTTTTCATGGACAACACCAGCAACCAACAGTTCACCATGGTGCAGCGCGTCGACGACTTCGAATTGCCCACCCAGTTGAGCATCGCAGCCGCCTACGACTTCCTGTTTGCCGAACAGCACAGACTCACCATCGCTGGTAACTTCTGCTCCAACTCATTCACCAACGACCAGGTCACTGGTGGTTTCGAGTATGCTTGGAAAGAGATGTTCATGCTGCGTGCCGGTTACACTTGGGAGAAGGGCATCTGGGCCCAGCAGTTCAACGAAGGTATCCTCTATGACGATGGCTGCATGAACATCAACCGTGGCCTCAGCGCCGGTATGTCGCTCATGGTGCCGCTGTCGAAGGAAGAGGACGCCATGAAGATCGCTGTGGATTATTCCTACAGAGACACCTACACCTACGGTGGCACCCACAGTGTCGGCGCAAGAATTATTTTCTAAAACTGACGCCAGTTCAGAAATAATTCGTATTTTTGCAGTCGCAAACCAAAAGAAGACCCTTATTTCGGTAAGGGTCTCTTTTTTGCAACCTTCTACGAATTGAATACAACACTATAACTATGTCAGAAATCAAATACTTTACCCCCGAAGGGTTACAGAAACTGAAGGACGAACTCGATGAGTTGATTCTTCGTGAGCGTCCGCGCATCGTGCAAGCCATCCAGGAAGCACGTGACAAAGGCGACCTCTCTGAGAATGCCGAGTACGACGCTGCCAAAGAGGCCCAGGGTCTGCTGGAGGCCAAGATCGCCGAGTTGCAGGACTTGATCTTCAACGCCCGCATCCTCGACGAGTCGAAGATGGATACCTCCAAGGTGCTGCTCTATTCCACCGTGAAGATCAGGAACACCAAGTCGGGCATGACGATGACCTATGCCATCGTGCCCGAGAAGGAAGCCAACTTCAAGGAAGGCAAGCTCTCCATCAACTCGCCCATAGGCCAAGGCCTGTTGGGCAAGCAGGTGGGCGACGTCGCCGAGATCCAGGTGCCCGCCGGTAAGGTGCAGTTCGAAGTCATGGAAATCACCCGCTAAAAGATTTAGACTATGGCAACCATATTCTCAAGAATCATCCAAGGTGAGATTCCTTGCTACAAGATCGCCGAAGACGAGCGTTTCTTCGCTTTCCTCGACATCAACCCCGTGATGAAAGGCCACACCCTTGTGGTGCCCAAACACGAGGACGACTACATCTTCAACCTCGAAGACGACGAAATCGGTGCCATGATGGTCTTCGCCAAGAAAGTGGCCAAGGCCATTGAGAAGGCCGTGCCCTGCAAGCGCATCGCCGTGGCCGTCATCGGCCTCGAAGTGCCGCATGCCCACATCCATCTCATCCCCATCACCAAAGAGGGTGACATGGACTTCAAGAAGGAGCATGTGCAGCTGAGCCAAGAGGAGTTCGTCGAGGTGCAGCAGCGCATCGTGGAGAATCTGTAATTCTTCATGGTATAGGTTTTGTAGAGACGGTGCATGCACCGTCTCTACTTTTTTTGTTACCTTTGCCGAAAATACCGACACAATGAAACGTATCACCTTATTAATATGCGCCCTGTGCATGGCATCGGGCCTCTTCGCCCAGGATTACCTGCAGCTCTGCGGCAACATCAACTTCAAGCCTGAGGTGCAGACGGTGTTGCTCTATGCAGACGAGAACCAGCTGAACGACCCCATCATCCCCTTGGACAACATGCTGGGCCGCCTGACGCTCTCGTTCGACATCATTGAGGGCGATGGCGCGGTGCTCAACTACACCTTCATCCATTGCACCCACGACTGGCAACCGACCGACTTGCAGCGTATCCAGTATGCCTCGGGCTTCGACTCCGACCGCTTGGACGACTATGCCTTCTCGCGCAACACCTTGATCAACTATGTCAACTATCAGCTTAAGTTCCCGAACGAGGATATGATGCCCCTCATCTCGGGCAATTACCTGCTCATCGTTTATGGCGACGACCTGAACGACGTCTATTTCACGCGCCGTTTCATGGTGGTCGAAGACAAGGCCTATGTGGGTGTCACCGTGCCGCGCTATCCCGACGACCTGTCGCTGACCGACACCCACCAACAGCTCAATGTCAACGTGAACATGAACGGTTACCTGACTGGTAATATCCAGCAATACAGTTACCTGACCATCCGCCAGAACGGACGATGGGACAACGCTGCCGTCGGGCTGAAACCTACCTATGTCTATCCCGACCGCATCTCGTTTGAACACCATCCGCAAACCGTTTTTGAAGCCGCCAACCAATATAGACGCTTCAATACCAGCAACTTCTATTTCCAGTCGGAGAACCTGGCTTTCATCCGTCAGACCGACGACTCGTTTGTGATCGACATTGCACCATGTGAGTCGCGGGCACGGCAGGCCTACGCCAGCTACGAAGACATCCACGGCGAGAAATTTGTCTATGTGGAGAGCGATGACCTCGACAATGCCACCGAGGCCGACTACTGCCTCGTCAACTTCTACTACAAGAGCGAGGCGCCGCTCACCCACGAGGACATATACATCATGGGCGCACTCAACGACTGGCGTTTCGATGACAGCAACAAGATGACCTATGATTACAACCTGCATGGCTACGTCTGCTCGATGATGCTTAAGCAAGGCTACTACAACTTCATGTTCGTCACCCTCGACCGCCAGACCCGCGAGATTACCACTGAGCTGACGGCGGGCAACCATTGGGAGACCAACAACATCTATAAGATGTACTTCTATTACTTCAACACCATCAAGGGCTATGACGAGTTGATAGGCTATTCCGTAGTCAGCTCACATTAAGGTATGACCGACAGAATCACATTGTTTGCTGAAATCCTGTTGCCGATCCCGGTGCCAGGCACTTTCACCTATCGTGTGCCCTATGCGCTGAACGACCAGGTGCGCGTGGGCCAGAGGGCAGTGGTGCAGTTCGGCAAGACCAAGATTATGTCGGGACTCATCGTTGCTTTGACGGAGCAGGTGCCCTCGGTGGAGGTCAAGTTCCTGACGGATTTGCTTGACGACCAGCCGATTGTGAACGAACGGCAATTGAAGTTTTGGGAATGGGTGAAGACCTACTACATGTGCCATACGGGTGAGGTGATGCAGGCCGCACTGCCTTCATCCTTGAAACTGAGCAGCGAGACCACGGTAGCTCTCTCTCCAGACTATGTGCTTGATTCCGTGTCGCTCAACGACTTCGAATACCTCATCGTGGAGGCCCTTCAGATCAAGCCGAGAATTACCATCAGCGAGGTGAGCAAAATCATCGGTTTCAAAAAAGTGATGCCATTGGTGCACAGCATGATGGAGAAGGGCATCCTGGTAATGGAGGAGGAACTGAACGAGAAATACAAAGCCAAATACGAGCGTTTTGTGCGTCTTGCGACGGCATACCGTGACGAGGCCAGACTACACGAGCTGATGGACCAACTCACCAAGCGTGCCTACAAGCAGTTGGAAGTGTTGCTGGCCTTCATCACTCTGGGCGGCGATGCCGACAACGGCGTTATGGCCAAGGCTTTGCTGCAAAAGGCCAATGCCACATCCACGATACTGAAAAACATGGCCGACAAGGGCGTCTTCGAGGTCTACGAACAACAGGTCAGCCGCCTGAAGGAATTCAAGGAGCGGACGGACGTGGATAGCATACAACTCACTGGAGCCCAGCAGAAAGCCTATGACGAAATCAAGGGCAGATTTGAAGCCAAGAAACCCGTTTTGCTCCACGGCGTGACCTCGAGCGGCAAGACGGAGATCTATATCAAACTCATCAAAGAAGCGATTGACAAGGGGAAACAGGTGCTGTATCTCTTGCCCGAGATCGCCCTGACCGCTCAGATTATCAACCGTCTGAAGGAGTATTTCGGCGACAAGTTGGGCGTGTACCATTCGCGTTATGGCAACAACGAGAGGGTGGAGGTGTGGACGCAGGTGCTCAACTTCGGGCAGTCACAGTCGCCGAAGCAGCAGATCATCATAGGCTCGCGCTCGGCCATCTTCCTGCCTTATTCCGACATCGGTCTCATCATCGTCGACGAGGAGCACGACGGCAGCTTCAAGCAGATCGACCCGTCGCCGCGCTACAACGCCCGCGATGCCGCCATCGTGCTGGCTGCCATGCATGGCGCCAATATCGTATTGGGCTCAGCCACACCGTCTTACGAGAGCTATTACAACGCCTTGAATGGACGTTACCATCTGGTGGAAATCACCGAGCGTTATGGCGGCGTGCAGATGCCCGAGATTATCCTCAGCGACATGCGCGTGGAGCGGCGGCGCAATACCATGAAGGCCGACTTCGGCAGCACCTTGCTCGACGCGATGAAAGAGACCTTGGAGGAACACAACCAGACCATCCTCTTCCAGAACCGCCGTGGCTTCTCGTTGCGTTTGGAGTGCGACGACTGCCATTATGTGCCGCAGTGCATCAACTGTGACGTGAGCCTCATCTACCACAAGAGTCAGAACGTGTTGCGCTGCCATTACTGCGGCTATACGGCCTCGGTACCCTCCGAGTGCCCTGTCTGCCACAGCCCCAATATCCGTATGCATGGTTTTGGCACTGAGAAGATTGAGGAAGACCTGAGCCTCGTCATGCCTGAGGCCAAGGTGGCCCGCCTCGACCTCGACACCACCCGCTCCAAGAACGACTACCAGAGCATCTTGGAGCGCTTTCAGGACCATGAGACCAACATCCTCGTGGGCACCCAGATGGTCACCAAGGGCTTGGACTTCGACTCGGTGAAGGTGGTGGGCATCCTCAGCGCCGACAACATGCTTTCCTTCCCCGATTTCCGCGCCCACGAACGCAGTTTCCAACTGATGGCGCAGGTGGCGGGTAGGGCAGGCCGCAAAGGCAAGCAGGGCAAGGTCATCATCCAGACCTACGAGCCGGCACATCCCGTGCTGCAAGACGTGCTGCGCAACGACTTCCGTGGCCTTTACGACAAACAGATGGTCATCCGCCGGCAGTTCGGCTATCCGCCGTTCTATCGTCTCATCCTCATCCGCTTGAAACACAAGGACTACCAGAAACTCAACCCTGCCGCGGCAGAACTGGCCGCCATGCTCCGTCCCATCTTCAAGCAGGACCTGCTCGGACCGGAATATCCCGTGGTTTCGAGGGTCAAGAATTTGTATATCAAGCAGATGATGGTGAAGTTTAAGAGGGACTATAATACACAGAAGGTCAAGGAGTTGATTGCCGAGCAGATACGATTGTTCCAGCAGAATTCGGAGTATAAGGCTGTCCAGGTCCAGATTGACGTTGATCCCATGTAGGGCTGTCGCATGATGGAAGCCGTAATTATTTATCCCAAAAATCCACAGCCGTTTTGTCCAAAAAAGCCTATTTTTGCATCCTATACGAGCAGAATTATATTCTATGAAAAAACCTATCCTTTTGGCATTGGCACTGTTGTTTAGCGTCCAATGCACCTATGCCGCCATCACGGTGAAAGGCCGCGTGTACGACAATACGAACGGTCGCCCGATGGAGTATGCCACCGTGCGTGCTTGCACCTTGCCCGATTCCACCTTCGTCTCGGGTTGTGTCACCGACCCTTCAGGGACGTTTGCCTTGGAGCTGGAGCGAGGTCGCTATGTGCTTGAGGTTCAGTATATGGGCTATCTGAAGTCCTATAAGAACGTCACTTTGGACGGCTCGAAAAGCACCGTCGATGTCGGCAAGATCAACCTCTCGCCCGACCATCAACTGCTTGAAGAGGTGGAGGTAGTGGCTGAGCTGAGCACCTATGAGATGACCTTGGACAAGCGTGTCTTCAACGTGGGCAAAGACGTGGGTAACACGGCAGCCAACGCCATCGAGGTGTTGGAGAACATCCCGGCCGTGTCGGTCGACGTGGAAGGCAACGTGAGCCTCCGTGGCGACGACGGCGTACGTATCCTCATCGACGGCAAGGAGTCGGGCCTCTCGGGCATGAGCACCCAAGACGCGCTGCGCACCCTGCAGGGCGACATGATTGAAAGGGTGGAGGTCATCACCAATCCCTCAGTGCGTTACGATGCTGAAGGCTCGGCGGGCATCATCAATATCATCCTGAAGAAGGACAAGCGCCAAGGCTTCAACGGCGCGGTCAACATCAACACGGGTTATCCTTGGATGTATGGCATCAACGTGTCGGGCAACTACCGCCTGAACCGCTGGAACCTCTTCGCCTCGTATGGCTTCAACAACCGACACAATATCGGTGGGGGCGTGAACCAGACCAAGCGCTTCGACATCGACACCATCTTCGATGGCGACCAGATGATCTTCGACACCACTTTCACCCAACTGACCGACCAGACCACTGAGCGTCGCATGCACCGCATGGGTCACAACGTGCGCGTGGGTGCCGACTATTACATCACCGACCACGACATCCTGAGTGCGGCCTTTGTTTTCCGTAGTGGCAGCCTTGAGACACATCCCGTGGTGAACTATTCCGATGAGTATCCGCTGCTGGGGACATCGTCCTACGACGTGCGTGCCGAGGATTATGAGGAGCGTGGGCCAATGTACGAGGTCACCTTGGATTATGACAAGACCTTTGAGCGCAAGGGCCGTAGCCTGAAGGCCAATGTGCGTTATTTCACCAATCTGGAGGACTCTGGCTCCGACATCGTCGAGACACTCTATCCCGACCAGACCATGCAGACGGCCCTGTGGACGCTGTATCAGAAGACCAGCGACGACCAGCACATGCGCAACCTGCAGGCCAGCCTCGACTATGTGCATCCTTTCTTTACCAAGGCACAATGGGAGATTGGAGCGAAATACACCAACCGCTTCATCACCAGCCTCTCGGAGGTGACGGAGCAAGACAGCCTTGGTGTGTATCATCCTCTGGCCAACTACTGCTATGACTACGAATACCACGAGCAGGTGGCAGCGCTTTACACCAGCCTCGGCAACGACTGGGGACGCTGGTCGGGACAAATCGGACTTCGTTTCGAGATGACCGACATCATGACCAACTTGAAAGGCTATGCCCACGACGGCAACGACTCCATCAACGGCGGCAAACCCTATTTTGATTTCTTCCCGAGCGCCCACCTCAATTACTCCATCGACGAGAACAACCAGTTCCAGGTGAGCTACACGCGCCGCATCCGCCGTCCGGGCTTCTGGCAGATGAGTCCTTTCCGTTCCTACAACGACAACCGCAACATTCGCATGGGCAATCCTGCCCTGAAGCCGACTTATATGGACAGCTATGAGCTGGGCTACATCCACTTCTGGGACAAGGCGAGTTTCAACTTCACAGCCTATTATCGCCATGGAACCAACATGATACGCCATTATACATACGAGGAAGACGGCGTGTTCTACAGCATGCCCATCAACTTCGGTACGGCTCACGACTTCGGTATGGAGTTGGTGGCTCAGGGCCAGATGACCAAGTGGTGGAACCTGAACGGCAACATCAATTTCTTCCATGCCTCCAATAATGGTACCATCAATGGCGTAGCTTATCCCACAGAGAGTTGGATGCTCTTTGGGCGCATGGTCTCGAAGTTCAAGGTCAGCAACTGGTTCGACCTCCAGTTGACGGCGCATGTGATGGGACCACACAAGGAGGTTCTAGGCACCGAAAAGGGTAACTGGTGGATAGACCTCGCTGTCAGCAAGGATGTCTTGCAAGGCAATGGTACCATCACCTTCAATGTGCGTGACCTGTTCAACTCGCGCAGCTGGGGTGGCGAGTCGTGGGGTGACAACTTCTGGCAGTATCACACTAGCACTTGGAACCGCCGTTCGTTCTCGCTCAACTTCAACTACCGCATCAACCAGCAGAACATGAGGCGCGGCCGCCCCGACGGCGAAGGTTATGATGAAGGTGGTGGAGATGAGCAACAATCCGATGAAGGGTATTAAAAAGAAAAACCGTCACAAATGTGGCGGTTTTTTTTCGTTATAAATGCCCTAAGGACTTATTCGTGTGCAATCACCAAGCGTTGCGTTTCTCCGTTGCTGGTCTTGACGAAGTAGATGCCGTTTGGGTACTTTGCGGTCGGGATGACCATTTGCGATTCCTCGGAGAAGAAAGTGTCGACCTTTTGGCCCAATGTGTTGTAAATGTTTATTACGCCGAGGTTCTCGCCTTGAAGGATTACACTTTCGTTGGCGGGATTGGGGAATAGAGTAAACGTTGAGTTACATTCATTTACGCCGACGGTCAGTTCGTAAATGATGTTGACTTCAAAGTCACCCGCCGAGGTGTTGATATACATTTTCCCCTCAAATGACTCCTTTACAGGTACATCGACATAGACATCCACGGTAGCGGATTGTCCTGCAGCGACGGTCATGCCTTCGGTGACATCTTGGCCTTCATACATGCAGTGCAACGCAAAGATTGGGTCGGAGGTGAAGGCGTTGACAGTAACATCGTCAGCGGTCATGTTGGAGATGGTCAGGTGGCCAGGTTCGTAGGTTTCGCCGTCATTATAGATGTGCATTGTTTGAGGATTGACGGTCAATGTACCTGTGCAATCGTGAGGTTGCAAGCCGTTTTGCTGCATGGCGTTGACGACATCTTGTACTGAGAAAGGATACAGTTGCAACAGGCCTTGGATGGGGATGCTGCGGTCGGGCATGATGAGGACGAGGGTGGGACAGGCTTGGATGCCATAAAGCTCGAAGACCTCGTTGCCGCCGCCGTCTTTACCGACGGTAGGAAATTCAACGCCATATTCGTTGGCCCATTGTTGGCAGACGGCATCGTTGTCGATGTAGGAGATTTCGATATAGAACACATCGTGCATGTTACAGCCCATCTGGGTATAGGAACCTGTGATGTAGGGCGAAATCACCTGACATTGGCCGCAGGAATAGAAGAAGAAATCGATGAAGACGGCCTGGCCGCGGTCAAGGATCTCAAAGAGGTTGTAGGTCTGTCCGTGGCAGTCGGTGACGGTGAAGTCGACGGCCTCGGTGAGGTTGGTCTGTTGTGCGCTAAGGCCTGCGCCGAATAGCAGGAACGCTAAAAGAATGTAGAGTTTTTTCATGGTGTGTAATTGTTCAGGATTAACTTCATGTTTTTTTACTACAAGACTACGGGGCCTTGTTTTGGAGTCCCGTAGTCCTATTCAAATAGGTAAACTTAAAAAGCTCGTCTTTATTGTTTCGAAATGAGTTTAACGCTTTCTCCGCTTTCAGTTGCCACGCGAACCATATAGATACCGGCTTGATATTGGTCCATGTCGAGGGTGGTCATGTTTCCATCGACGGTGCTGTCGTAGATCACCTGTCCGAGGGCATTCAACACGGTGATGTGGTTTAATCCCGGTGCAGCGATATTCACATTGCCCGTGGTGGGATTGGGATAAACGGAGACGGATTCGTTGCTTTCGCTGATCCAATCGTAACCATCGACATAAACCCATGCCAGCCAGCTATAAACCTCGCTACTGACAGAAGCCACGTCCATCCAGCCATAGCCTTCAATGCCGAGCCAACGGCTGTTGGGGTTGCCTACATCGGCAACGGCAGGAGCGGGATATTGGATAGAGCCGTCATGGTAGAAAGTAAACCAAATGTTTTGTGTACCATCGATATCAACGGGCGTGTCGAGCCTGAAGGTGACAACATCGCCAACTGTGCCGGTAATTTCGAATTGTTGGGTGGCAACCAAGGTGCCAGGAGCAGTATCGCCGCCAAGGTAGAAGTTGACGGTGTAGGAAGTGGCAAATTGTTCTTCGCCAGCATCCAAGAAAGCAAACTGAGTAAAGGAGCAACCCTTGTATTCGCTCATCAGCTCTGCGGGGAACATGTAGCCCCAATTGAAGGGCATCCCGATGCCGATGATCTGTGGTGATGAATAATCGCCGACATAGGAGAACCAAGAACCTACGGAAGGCAGTTGGTCTTGAGCAATCACAACATTGTTCGTTTCAATGGCTTCCAATTGGATTTCGCCACGGTTTTGTGCCTGTGTCATGCTAACCATGGCAAAAGCGCAAATCAGGAAGAAGAGTACGTTTTTTTTCATACGAATAAGGTTTTTATGAATGGTTATTTGTTGATGATCATATCTTGACGAATGTGGGTGATGATGGTGTTGCATTCCTCTTGGTCGTCGTAGAAGAAGAGCCATAAGGTGCGGTTGTCGTAGTCGGCAGCTGTGATGTATCCGATGTGACCATGGCTTAGGGCATCGTCCATGATGCGGTCGCCTTGCTCTTTCTGCTGCTGCAAAAAGCCATAGACCGCTGAGTCTTCGGTTCTTGAAATTGTCGAAGGGATAGGAGCCTCGCCATGCTCCATAGTCGTATTTGCCTGGTATTTTTCCTCTATCAACCCGACGACGATGGCACGTGAAACGGTCAGGATGTAGTCGTCGTATGAGTTGTCTGTGGCATCATGCTCAACCTCGCCTTGGCCGATGATGATGGCGGTATTAGGCAGCAACGAGTCGGGGGTTTGGAAGCTGTTCATGATTTCACGGATCTTGTCGGCGACGATGAGGGTGTATTTCTCGATATCCTCTTCGGGTATCTGGCTGATGTCGGTCAAAGTGTCGAAGATGGCATCGTCTAAAAAATCGGTTTCGAGGCCGACACCCACCATCATGGGATTGCCGTCGTTGGGACAATTGAAGTCGACGGCGTCGTAAGTCATGAAGCCGAAATCCCGTTTCAGTGTTTCCCAATCCGTTTCATTGTCGGCCTGCAGCATCAAGGCGTCGATGCACTTTCCGTTGACGGACAAGTCGCCGAGATAGGCCACGGTGAGGTTGGCATTGTCGGCATACTTGCAATAGATTTCCAACGCTGCTTTTTCACAGGTCTTCTCGTAGGTTTCCGTCTTTTCCTTGCAGGCCGACAACACCATTGCAAGGAGCAAAACGAGATATGGGGAGAGGCTTTTCATCGTTTTGTGTTTTGTTATTTGATGACTTCGTTGGCCAAAAGCATGATGTCCTGCACCGAACAGCCGTTGTTGCAGATGAAGTGGACGGTTTGGTTTTCCACGGTCACTTCCTCGGTCACGGGAAGTCCGTTTTCGGGTTGACCTTGGTGGGTCAGACCGATGGCGGTTACGCCGATGACGAGGCTGGCTGCTGCTGCGTAAGGTATCCAGCGCCTGTTGCGGTGAAGGGGGAAGACAATCGTCCCCACACCGGCCGGGTCTTGTTGTGCCTTTTCCGCCCAATGCAAAAAGGTCTTGTCGTCAGGAGCCCATTGTTCGGCCTGCTCCTTCCACTGCTGGCGGCACTGCCATTGGGTTTTGAAGCTGTCGCGTTGCGTGATTGCGTTCAATGCGTTTATGTTGTTTTCCATTGTCATGAATTGTTTTCTCTCTCGTACATTATTCTTAGTTTCCGCTTGAGTCGGACGATACGCATGGCCACGGCGCCCACCGAACTGCCCGTCATTTCAGCGATTTCCTTATAGGAGAACCCGTCCAAGAAGGCGCGAATGACCGTGCCGCTTTCTTCGGGCAGTGTGTTGATGAGTTGTTGCAACTGCTTGTATTTCTCGTGGCCCAATTCGTCGTCCTTTTCGTCCACACTGACCGTCTCGATGGATTCCGTTTGCGGGCTTCTGTCCTCTTTGCGTTTCAGCATCAACATGGTGTTGGTTGCTACACGCCATACCCAAGTCTTTTCCGAACTGCGCTCCTCGAAGGTCCCGTAACTTCTCCAAAGGCTGAGCAACACCTCCTGTATGCAGTCTTCCGTCTTCCACGCTTTCCCTACGTTGTAGTCCGAACAGATATGCCAAATCATGGCTTTGTGTCGTAGTACAAGCGCATTAAAGCTTTCGATGCGGCCGTGTGACTCGGAAGATTCCATTCTTGCGGTTTGACTTTTGGTGGATTAGGTGCAAATGTGCTTTGAATAATAACACGACTTTGCATTTTTTCCATAATTCAACTTTTTTTTCTTGCTTTTGTTATGTTTTTCGTTTTTCTGCACCTAATAAAAATGTTCAACCTATCATCTAAACAACTAAACGATTACAAGTATGAAACGTACATTTATCTTTTCAGTTCTGACCTTGGCACTCATGATGTTCTGCGAGAGTGCATTTGCCTGGGATTACTATGTCAATGGCATCTATTACCGCAAAGTCACGCAACAGCTTCCCGGAGGCGGTTGCGGCGAAACCTACCTGATTGTCGTCAACGACGACGAACAAAACACCTATTCGGGTGATGTGGTCATTCCCGAAACAGAGACCATCAACGGGGAGTCGTATAGAGTTCGCTACATCGGCAGCGAGGCTTTCTTCGGTTGCATCAACCTTACCAGCGTCACTTTGCCCAGCACTATCGTGAACATCGGTTATCATTCGTTTGCCGACTGCCATCGCTTGGAATATATTGAGCTTCCTGCCGGCATGCAACAGATTAACTCGAATGCCTTCAGTTTTTGTTATGAACTTGATTACATCTTCATTCACGACACTGAACCTTTCTTCCTTTGGGATGACGCTTTTGCCGACATCAACGACCATGTGCATATCATCGTGCCCTGCAACTGCATAGAAGCCTTCGAAGCGGCCGAGGAATGGCAAGGCATTCAACTCTACGACGACTGCGGCCACGTGGGCATCGGAGAAACCGAAGCAGTCACTATGAGTGTTTATCCCAATCCCGCTTCTGAAACCCTCACCATCGAAGCCGAAGGTCCTGTGACTATCATTGATGAAATGGGCCGCGTCGTAAGAACGCTGTTCGTGACCAGGAAAGAAACCATCAGCCTGGAAGGTCTTTCAAGTGGTTTTTATTTCGTGAAAGCCAGAGAGATGGTGAAAAAGGTGTTGGTAGAATAAGAGGTTTGACATGTCTTCTACAAAACAATTCCGAATGCTGTTTGGCGTTCGGAATTTTTGTATCATTTTGAATCATTTTAGATAAAATTCTCCTATCTTTGCGCCATCGTTTTATGCATAAAACCTTGCACTTATGATATGCTTTTTCCAACCTGATAATCAGCGTATTATCGCCGTTGATTCCAAATCCGAGCTTTCAGGGGAAACCATTTCCAAACTCACATGGCTTTTCGGTGATGCCGAAAGAATCGAAAAAGACATGGTGAAGGGCCATTTCATCGGGCCGCGTCGCGAGATGATTACGCCTTGGAGCACCAATGCTGTCGAGATTACCCAAAACATGGGCATCAAAGGCATCGTACGCATCGAGGAGTTCCAAAAGGTGGACTCGAAGAAGGCCCCTTACGACCCGATGCTGCAAAACCGCTACGAGAACCTCGACCAGAAGGTGTTCACCGTCGACCGCAAGCCTGAGCCGTTGCAATACATCGACAACATCGAGGCTTACAACGAGCAGGAAGGCTTGGCCCTGAGCGCAGAAGAGGTGGAATATCTGAAAGGCATATCCGCAAAGATTGGACGTAAACTCACTGACAGCGAGGTGTATGGCTTTGCACAGGTCAACTCGGAGCACTGCCGTCACAAGATCTTCAACGGCACCTTCGTCATCGATGGCAAGCGCATGCCCAATACGCTCTTCGCCCTCATCAAGAAGACCTCGAAGATGAACCCCAACCGCCTCGTTTCGGCTTACAAGGACAACGTGGCTTTCATCCTCGGTCCCAAGGTGGAGCAGTTCGCTCCCGCCGAGCCCAACAAACCCTCCGCTTTCCAAATCAAGCCCATCGAGACGGTGATTTCGCTGAAGGCTGAGACGCACAACTTCCCGACCACCGTGGAGCCCTTCAACGGCGCTGCCACGGGCACGGGTGGTGAGATCCGTGACCGTCTGGCCGGTGGCCAGGGCAGCTTGCCGCTGGCAGGCACTGCCGTCTACATGACTTCTTATCCCCGCACGGAGCAAGGCCGTGAGTGGGAGAAGGACATCGAGCCGCGCAAATGGCTCTATCAGACGCCCGAAGAGATCCTCATCAAGGCCTCCAACGGTGCCTCCGACTTCGGCAACAAGTTCGGCCAGCCCCTCATCAATGGCAGTCTGCTGACCTTTGAGCATAGCGAAAAGGAAACCCTGGGTTACGACAAGGTCATCATGCTGGCAGGCGGCATTGGCTTCGCCAAGGTGAAGGATGCCAAGAAGCTGGAACCCGAGGAGGGCGACGTCATCATCGTGCTGGGCGGCGACAACTACCGCATCGGCATGGGCGGCGGCGCCGTGTCGAGCGTCGATACGGGCCAATACAGCAACGCCATCGAGCTGAACGCCGTGCAACGTGCCAACCCCGAGATGCAGAAGCGCGTCAGCAATGTCATCCGTGCCATGGCAGAGAGCGATGCCAACCCCATCCGCAGCATCCACGACCACGGCGCTGGCGGCCACCTCAACTGCCTCAGCGAACTCATCGAAGACGCAGGTGGTGTGGTTTACGTCGACAACCTGCCTGTTGGCGACCCGACCCTATCCGACAAGGAAATCATCGGCAACGAATCCCAGGAACGCATGGGTCTCTTGGTCAACAAGAAGGACATCGCTCTCATCAAAGAGACCGCCGAGCGTGAGCGCGCCCCGTATTACGAGGTGGGTGAGGTGACGGGCGACGAGCGTCTGCGTTTCGTTCGCAAGAAAGGCAAGGCCCCTATCGATTTGGCCATCTCCGATTTCTTCGGCAGTGCCCCCAAGACGGTGCTTATCGACAAGACCAAGCCCTACCATTTCAAGAAGATCAGCTACACCAAGCGCGACATACACAAATACCTCAACAACGTGCTGCAGATGGAAGCCGTGGCCTGCAAGGACTGGCTCACCAACAAGGTGGACCGCTCCGTGACGGGTCGTGTGGCCCAGCAGCAGTGCGTGGGCGAGGTGCAGCTGCCTCTGGCGAACCTCGGCATCAGCGCCTTGGACTACAACGGCAAGCGTGGCGTCGCCGCGGCTTTGGGTCACGCCCCGATCGCGGGCCTCATCGACCCTGCCGCCGCCTCGCGCCTCTCTGTCTCTGAGGCCTTGACCAACATCCTATGGGCCCCCATCGAGGGCAACCTCGAAGGCGTCTCGCTGAGCGCTAACTGGATGTGGCCCGCCAAGCAGCAAGGCGAGACTGCCCGTCTCTACGAAGCCGTGAAGGCCCTAAGCGACTACTGCGTGGCCTTGGGTATCAACGTGCCGACGGGTAAGGACAGCCTCTCCATGACGCAGAAATACCCCGACGGCGAAAAGGTCGTCGCCCCCGGAACGGTCATCGTCTCCGCAGCCGGCGAGGTTTCCAACATCCGCCAGGTGGTGCGCCCCGTGATGAAGGCCGACGAGAACACCGAACTCCTTTACATCGACTTCTCGAAAGACGGTTTCGAGCTGGGTGGCAGCAGTTTCGCGCAAAGCATCGGCGCCATCGGCCAGGCTGTGCCCGACGTGAAGAGCGTCAACTACTTCAAGAAGTGCTTCAACGCCATCCAGAAGCTCATCGAGAGCAACCTTATCCTGGCTGGTCACGACGTGTCGGCGGGTGGCTTGATTACCACGCTGTTGGAGATGAACTTCGCCAACACGACCTACGGCATGAACCTCGACCTCAGCGCCTTCGACAAGGACGACCTGATGGCCGTGCTCTTCTGCGAGAAGCCCTCGGTGGTCATCCAAGTCTCCAACGACGGCATCGCCAACCGCATGTTACGCGAGTTGGGCATCACCTTCAAGATGATCGGAAAGCCCATGGCCAAACGTCAGATCAATATTGCCCATGGCGGCCACAACTATGTCTTCGACATCGACGCGCTGCGCGACACGTGGTTCAAGTCGTCCTACCTCCTCGACCGCAAGCAGAGCGGTCCGCGCAAGGCCATGGAGCGTTTCATGAACTACAAGAAACAATACCTGCACTATAGCTTCGGACGTAGCTTCACCGGCACCGCTGCCAGCCTCGGCATCAACATGCACCGCCGCAAGCCCACGGGCATCAACGCGGCCATCATCCGCGAGAAGGGCTGCCAGTGCGACCGTGAGATGGCCTACGCCCTCTATCTCGCCGGCTTCGATGTGCGTGACGTCACCATGACCGACCTCGCCACGGGACGCGAAGACCTCAAGGACGTCAACATGATCGCCTTCGTGGGCGGCTTCTCCAACTCCGACGTGTTGGGCTCCGCCAAGGGCTGGGCAGGCGCCTTCCTCTACAACAAGAAAGCCAAGAAAGCCCTCGACGACTTCTACGCCCGCGAGGACACCCTCAGCCTAGGCGTCTGCAACGGCTGTCAGGTGATGATGGAACTCGGCCTGCTCTATCCCGACCACGAGGAGCATCCCATCATGATGCACAACGACTCGCACAAGTTCGAGTCGGGCTTCCTCAACGTGGAGATTGCCCAAAACGAGAGCGTGATGCTCAAGTCGCTTTCGGGCCGCCGCCTCGGCGTGTGGATCGCCCACGGCGAGGGACGTTTCTACTTCCCCTGCTACCGCGACCAATACAAGATCGTGATGACTTACGGTCAGGATGAATACCCGGGCAACCCCAACGGTAGTGACTGGTCGACGGCGGCAATCTGCTCCAACGACGGCCGTCATCTCGCCATGATGCCTCACCTCGAGCGCGCCTTCCTGCCTTGGCAGTGGGCCTTCTATCCTGAAGAGCGCAAGAACGACGAAGTCAGCCCTTGGATGGAGGCATTTGTGAATGCTAGGATATGGGTGGAAGAGCATAGGAAGTAAAATACCATATTTAATAAGGGAACAATTTCCATGTAAATCAAAAGTAAAGGTTTGTGTGGAAATTGTTTTTTTGACTTGCATTTTTTGATTTTTCTTTATCTTTGCAATGTCGTATCGTCCAAATAGACGTATGACAGGCATACTCAAAGAAAAGCGTTGATCCTTTGTGGTCAAAATACCCGCGCTTCTTTTTTTTGGTGTGTTTGAGTAACAACTAATCAAATTCAAAATGGATTTGGCGTTTAGGGTATGGCGCCGTTGAAAACTTAATTCATCGTATTATGAGAAAGAGATTTCTACTACTCTTGGTTTGCGCTATGTCGGCATTGATGGCAATGGCGCAAAACCGTACCAATCCTGATGTTGCTGATTACTACATCAAAGGTAATCTTTCTATAGAAAGAGGCCCTGACGGCAAACTTATATACAAGTTGAGCAATATTGACAAGCGAGGCATCATTTTTGACAATCCTGGTTCGGCGATGCGTGGTTTTGTGACCGACGAAGAAGATGTCCGATTCCGATTTGCTCATTATGATATCCTGCCAATAAGTGGTATCAGTACTCCTGATATCAACACCGAATTGGATTTTTGGCGTTATGATGAATCCATTCATGAATGGCAACCTGATGGTGAGACGCGACAAGCAAGTCGTGGCGTTGAGGAAAACAAATCCATGGTGCTAATGCTTGTTCTGGACTGTAGTTCCTCGTTGGGAAGTGATTTCAGTTTTGTTCAAGAAGCAGCTAAGGCATTTATCAAGAGCCTGTTGGATGCCTCGGCAAAAGGAAATATAAAAATAGGCATTGTTGGTTTCTCCAAAATTAGTGCAACAGAGTTCTTCCCTATCACAAGGTTGACCAATGATTCTTATTATGATATGTGTCAATTTATCAATAGCAGAAGCATACAGAATGGTACTGCCTTGTATTATGCTATGGACAAAGCCATTGATGTCATGGAAGATTATTGTAATACTTCCATTCCTTCTAATGAGCCGCTTTCGGCGGCTATGATGGTGACCTTTACGGATGGTCTTGACCAAACCTCAAGGGATGAGAGCAGAGATATCTTGACTGCTGATAAATACTATACGGAGTTGTTGAATAAAATTAGAGGCAAGAGATTCAATGGTATTCCGCTCCAATCAAAGATGCGTGGTGTTCAAGGTGATGACATTGAGACTCAGGCGCAACTGGGTAAATTTGAACAAATTGGTAATAGTCTTGCTGAGTTCAAATTGCTCAACAACGTTTCGGAATTGGGTCAAGAGTTCAAAGATATTGCGGAAGGTCTTCTTAACGAATGGGCGGTTTTGAACTGCTATGTACCCAATTCTTTTGAAGGTAGGGTTGCATGGACCTATCGTACAGCGAGGCGAACAGTTGAGAGCCCTAGAGAACCAAGACAACCGAGGGAGAGAGGAAAGTTTTTGCTTGGGATTAATGGAGGTGTTGGGATAGGTAACCATCAAGGATATGAGACCTATGGTTATGGTGATGAAGATATCTATAGTATCCTTTTTGCAGGATCTGTTGGATTTGATTTTGCTTTCCCGGTGAGCGAAAAAATAAATTTGGGCTTATATACCTCATTTGGTTATGAGTTTGCAGCAAGATGGCATGATTATGTATATGTAAATGCTGGACCTTTAATGCTTATTAATTTTAAACAAGGCGGCTCCTTGTATTTAGGGGGAGGATTGTATTATGGCCTGGATATGGGGAACGGTTATTCGACAAATGTAATAGGTGGAGGAGCACGAATTGGTTATAAGTTTAAGAATGGATTGTATTTGTTCCTAGAAAAGAATTACTATGGTGGAAATAAAGGTTGGTGGGATTATTATTGCCATATGAAAGGGGACAATTCGATTCTTCATGTTGGCTACTTTTTTTGAGTAGGCATCGCGTTTAAAATAGAGCCATCTTCAAACTTCAATATAAGCAAGAAGATGGCTTTTTTTTGTGTATTTTTTCCAAAAGTTTAGCATATATATCAATTTTTGATTATTTTTGCGGCATGATGAAAAAGAAAACTACAATAGATTTGATAGCGGAGTCGGAAAAGACAGCGCTATATTCCATCAGTTTTGAGATGGACAGCACGACTGAGTTTGAGAAGTTTGTTGCCGAATTTGAGATGAACGCCACGTATAACCGTGATTATCAGCGAATCATTGCTGCATTGCGGGCTATTTTGGACAAAGGTGCTTTGGAACGATTCTTCCGTCCTGAAGGTGCGATGAAAGACGGCGTCCAAGCTATTCCGATAGAAGGAGGGAAACTGAGATTGTATTGCCTTCGTATTTCGGAGCAGATTGTCATCCTTGGGAATGGTGGCGTTAAGACGACCAAGAGTTACCAGGAAGATCCGAAACTGTTTGGTTATGTGCTTGATTTGCAGCGTTTCGAAAAAATGCTTAAAGAAAACCTAGAAAAAGGTTATGTGAGCATCGAGGAAAAGGAATTGGATGGCATTGAAGATATAACTTTTGAGATATGAAAAGCAAACAAGAATGGTTCGACCAAAAGGTTGCGTCGGTCTCGCCAGAGATAATGACTGAGATGCAGATGTCGGCAGACATCATCGCACGAATAGATGCTATTCTCAAAGAGAAGAACATGACTCAGCGCGACTTAGCACACAAAATGGGCAAGAGTGAGGCTGTGGTCTCCCGTTGGATTACGGGATTTCCTAACTTTACGTTGCGTTCATTGTCTCAATTGTCTGTGGCTCTTGGGGAACCGCTTATTAAGTTGGCTTAAATGATTCGATATGCCCAAAGACAAAATCAACAAGACCAACGCCTGCCGCATTCTCGACCAGAAGAAGGTGGCCTACGAGCTGATACCCTACGAGGTGGACGAGAACGACCTCGGGGCGCAGCATATCGCCGACCAGTTGGGCGAGGACATCGACCAAGTATTCAAGACCTTGGTGTTGAAAGGCGACAAACTGGGTTATTTCGTCTGCGTCATCCCGGGCAACGACGAGCTCGACCTCAAGAAGACCGCCAAGGCCACGGGCAACAAGAGCTGCGACCTCATCCCGATGAAGGAGTTGCTGCCCCTGACGGGTTACATCCGTGGCGGCTGTTCGCCCGTGGGCATGAAGAAACAGTTCCCGACATTTATTCACGAGACCTGCGAGCTATTCGACTACATCTATGTCAGTGCAGGGGTGAGAGGGCTTCAGTTCAAGCTCAACCCCCAGGACCTGATCCAGGTGGTCGAGATGACCGTCGCCGACTTGACCCTCTTTGAACTCGGCCAGAAATGAGTTACACCATCCGCAAATCCACCATGGCCGACCTTCCGGTCATCCTGAATCTCCGTGACCAGGCGCGCGAGATCATGCGGAGCTATGGCAACACCTTCCAATGGCCCGACGGCTATCCTCGCGATGATATGTTTCAGAAAGACATCGAATTAGGCGGTAGTCATGTGATGCTTGACGAGGAGGGTAGGATAGTGGGCACTTTTGCTTTGCTGCCCAGCCCTGAGGTGACCTATAATGTCATCTACGACGGCCAGTGGCTCGATGAAGAACCCTTTCATGTCATCCACCGCATCGCCAGCACGCCCGATTCGCACGGTGTCTTGGACGCGCTATTGGACTACTGCGAGAGTCGGGTGGGCAACATACGCATCGACACTCACGAGGCCAATGTCATCATGAGGAAAGGTTTGGAAAGGCACGGCTACACCTATTGCGGCATCATCCATTTGCTCAATGGCGATGATCGAATGGCGTTTCAGAAAGATTGCGGATAATTGGCTGTTACAACCGGGGATTGTTAGCATCCCAGCATGGCAGCGGGTGTGATGTTCAAGGTATGGCAAAGTTGTCGAGCTATTTTTAGTGTCGGCTCTGCCCGTCCGGTCACATAGTCATTAATGCGAGAGGGACTTATGCCTATCAGAATGGCCAGCTGTTTTTGGGTCATGGACTTTTCTTCGAGCGACAACTCGATTAATTCGGCCACCGTAGGCTTCTCAATAGGATAATGCTCTTTTTCGTATTCGATCACAATGTCAGACATCACCGTGAGTTCGATGGCGTTGCGGTCGTTGGCCGGAGTTTCGTCCGTGACCAAAGGAAGCAATTCCTCTATTCTTGTCAAAGCGAATTCGTATTGCTCTTTTGTGATTTTGCTCATAATGGATTCCTCCCTTAAATTGTTGATGCATCTATTTTGTCATAGTCACTATGTGTACCTACATATCGAATGAAAATGTGTCCAATTGTAAATTTCGCAACGACGACAAGACGGTACTTGTTTCCTTTGATGTTGAACACATAACGCTGGTTTCCGACGTAATCAGTGGCAGGAAAGTCAACTTTTATGTCAGATAAGTTCTTCCATTCCGCTTGCTCCGTTATTTCATACCAACGTTCCAAGGCAACCTTTGCATCAGCATGCCCTTTGGATTCATAAAACTCTACCAACCGTTTGTGTGATACAATTCTCATTTCGACTGCAAAAATAGATAATTATTTTGAAATACAATATAATTCAAGCAAAAAATTCTAATTTTTAGAATTAATCCCAATCAATCAATATTCTCGATAATCTTATCTTCTTCACTTAAATCCGGGACCAGCCGTTGGATGACCTTGTAGCGGTAGAAGAACCTGATGGCGATGACGCGCACCACGGTATAGGCCGGGATGGCCACCAGCATGCCTACGGTGCCGCCAATGTGGCCCGCCATGAGCAGCACGATGAAGATCTCCAGGGGATGCGCCTTGATGCTCGTCGAGTAGATGAGCGGCTGGTAGATGAAGTTGTCGATGAGTTGTGCGGCCAGCATGATGGCGAGGATGATGAGGGCGAAGGCCCAGACGTTGACGTTCAAGCCTACGCCGCCTCCCAGTTTCAGCATCACGCCCAGGATGACGCCGATGGCCTCGCCAATGAGTGGACCCACATAGGGAATCACGTTGAGCAGGCCGGCGATGAAGGCGATGCCGATGGCATAGCTGAAGTCGAGGCGGGCGATGAGCCACAGGCCGAGGAGGTCGATCAAGGCAACGCCGAGAATCTCGATGAGCAGACCCACGAAGTAACGCGACAACAGCTGCTTGATCTCGCTCAAGGTCTTGCCCAGGGTCAGTTCGTGCCTGTCGGGCACCAGGGCGCAGACAATGCGCTCAAACAGCCCGTCTTCCTTGAGGAAGAAGAACGAGATGAACACGATGGCGAACAAGGCCACGAAGGCGCTCGTCACTACCGACGCCACCGAACCCACGATGCCGCTGACCCTGCCGAAGTCGACGACTTCGCGGATCTTCATGATAAGCAAGGCTGAGAGGTCGAAGTCCTGACCCAGGTTGGGGAACATCCCGATGAGCCATTCGTTGACCCGGCCAATGGGGTCTGAGCCGAAATAATTGCTCCCCTGTAGTGACGAGGTGTCTCTGACAATGTTGGAGATCAAGGGAATCATCTGCGTGACAATCAGCAGCAGCAAGCCGATGATGATGAGTATGGTGAGTATGGCCAGGAGCCAGTCGGGGGCATGACGCCCCTTGATTTTGATCTTGCGTAACAACTGCATCACGGGTCGGCCTATCAAGGAGACCACGAAAGCCGCGATGACGTAGATGAGCACGTTCTTGAAATACCAGCATAGGGCCAACACGATGGCCAGTCCGCTGAGTTTGATGATATAACCCGCTAGTTTTTCAGTGTTTCTCTCGTTTTCCATGGGATTGTCGCTTGGTTTGAATGTGACAAAAATAGCGTTTTTTCTTTCTTCATAAAGACTATTTTTAGTAATTTTGCGTTTTGTTCCTAAAAAGAGACTCACCAATCCTTAAAATCCCGTCCCGATGAAACATACCTGCCTTTTCGCCTTGCTGCTGCTCTTTCCCTTCGCCAGCCTGATGGCCCAAAGCAACAACCCTGTCATGCATGATCCTGACAGTCTTGAAGTTGAACTGAGCGAGCAAGAGATCAACGACCTGAATTCGGGTAGGGCAGTCGTTGAGGAGTCGACGGTGATGGAGATGCTGGACTTGGTGGGTAGCATCAGCACGTTCCGTGACGTGTATCTCGACATCGACACCATTGCCTGGAACAAATACGGCTTCCGCCATGACGAAGTGCCTGCTTACGACGACAGCGTCTACATGCAACGCATCCAGGCCCTTGCCTCCGAGACCACCATCCCCTTGACCTTCAACAGCCACGTAAAGTCATTCATCGAGCTCTATGCCAACCGTCGCAGGCAGCAGTCGAGCCGCATGCTGGGCCTCTCCTATGTCTACTTCCCCATGTTTGAGGAATACCTCGCCAAATACAACCTCCCCTTGGAGCTGAAGTACCTGGCCATGGTGGAGTCGGCCCTCAACCCCACGGCGGGCTCGCGCGCTGGCGCCAAGGGCTTGTGGCAGTTCATGAAAGGCACGGGCGCCGAATACGGCCTCAGGGTGAGCACCCTCGTCGACGACCGTTACGACCCCGAGAAGGAGACCGATGCCGCCTGCCGTTACCTGAAGAGCCTCTATGCCCGTTATGAAGACTGGTTCCTCGTGCTGGCGGCCTACAACTCGGGTCCGGGTACCGTCAATAAGGCCATCATCCGCGCCCGCGGCGTGAAGAACTACTGGGCCATCTGGCCTTACCTCCCTGCCGAGACCCGCGGCTACGTGCCTGCCTTCATCGCTGTCACCTATGTGATGAACTACGCCCCCGAGCACAACCTCTACCCGCAGAATCCCGGCCTGTTGCTCCATGGCACCGACACCGTCATGGTGCACGACCGCGTGGGCTTCGACCAGATCAACGAGTGCATTGGCGTGCCGATGGAAGACCTCGTCTTCTTCAACCCGCAGTTCACCAAACGCATCGTGCCCGGCACCAAGAGCAGTCCTTACGCGCTCCGCATGCCCACCAAATACACCCTCCGCTTCGTGCAGCTCGAAGACAGCATCTACTCCTACGTGAGCCGTGCCCAGCATGCCCGCGAAGCCATCGAGGAACAGGTGGAGGAGGTGAGCGACAGCTTCGTGCATGTGGTGAAACGCGGTGAGAGTCTGGGTAGCATCGCTCGCAAATATCACGTCACAGTGGCCAAGATCAAGCAATGGAACCACCTGCGCCGCGAGACCATTCACGTCGGACAGCGTCTCACTATCTACCGCTCGGGTGCTCCCATGGCTCAGGTGGGACGCAACAATAATAACAACAATAACAACGCCCCTGCCCCTACGGTGAGGACCCACACCGTCAAACGCGGCGAGACCCTCAGCTCCATCGCCAGGAAATACCACTGCACTGTCAACCAACTTAAGCAGTGGAACAACCTCAGCAGCAACACCGTCAGGATAGGACAGAAGCTGAAGATCAAGAAATGATTTACACCCTCAAAAAACTAATAGTCATGAAAACGTATCTTAAAACCGCTCTCATCCTCGTCCTCGCCGTCGTCGTGACGGCCTGTGCCGAGAACAATCCCCGTTCGGGCAAGACTCGTTCGACGGGCAACACCGCCGAGATCATGGTCGTCGTGCAGAACCCCGAGCAATGGGAAGGCCGCATCGGCGACTCGCTCCGCCATTTCTTCTGCGACTACCAGTACGGCCTGCCGCAGCCTGAGCAGCGCTACGACCTGAAGTACATCATGGCGGCGGGTTTCTCCGACCTCTTCAAGAACACCAAGTGCATCATCGAGGTGGTCATCGACCCGACGCTCGAGAAAGCCGTGGCCGAGACCGCCGAGGACCTCTGGGCTGCGCCGCAACGCTATGTGAAGATCAGTGCGCCCACCCTCACTGACTGGGTCGAGCTGTTCGACCAGCAGAAAGAGGTGTACCTGCAATGGTTCGACAAGGTGGAACGTGAACGCATCCTCAACGTGCTACGACCTACAACAGACCTCAACATCGAGAAGACCATCGCTGACAATTTCGGATTCACCATGACCGTGCCGCAAGGCTTCTACGTCGCCAAGGTGGCGCCCGACTTCATGTGGCTCCGCAAGGAGCTGGAACGCTCCAGTGCCGATATCGTCATCTACCGCACGCCCTATGTCGACACGCTGCAGTTCGAGGCCAGCAGCCTCGTGGCCATGCGCAACATGATGGAAGGCCAACACATCCCCGGCCCCTCCGAAGGCTCTTACATGGGTACTGAGGTCGAGTTTGTGCCGCCAATGGTGACCACGGCTCTCGGCTATCCTGTCGGCTACGCCAAGGAGATGCGAGGCATGTGGAAGGTGGAGAACGACTTCATGGGCGGCCCCTTCGTGTCATATACTTTCGTCGATCCCCGTGTGGGTAAGCTCGTCACTGTGGAAGGCTTCTACTACGAGCCCAACCAGAAGAAACGCAATATGTTGTTCCAACTAGAGGCGCTGGCGTATAGCGTGAGGTTCGTTGAAGAAGAATAAAAAAAAGGCTCCCCATACGCTTTGCGTCATTGCGAGGAGTGAAGCGACGAAGCAATCTAGGGATTTGTCTCCTTCCTGTAAGTAACCGTTATCTCTCCCAGCGGCGAGTCGACGCGTGTGACGATCCGCCCGTTACTCCATGTGCCGAAAACGACACTGTCGAGCCACATGGTCCCGTCGCTCTGGAGGTGGAGCCTGCCTTGCGAGCGCTCCTCGAACCCTTTGAAAGTCAAGGTGGAATCGGCACTGATGACGATGGTGTCCTGACGTTCCATCTCGCCCACCTGTTTCACCAACTCGGGCGTGTTGCGTTGCTCGTCGAACTGCACGTGCACCTTGTCGACGGTCCAGGTGCCGACGAGTGTGTCGCCCTCATGATGGCAGGCGCCCAGCCCCAAGACAAAGGCTGCAAGGAAAAGGATGCTTCTTTTCATGCCGCAAAGGTAATGTTTTTTATTTAATTGCCACGCTTCGCTCGCAATGACGCGAAGCGGACAAACGGACGGCGTTACAAAGCTTCGCGTTGAAAAGGCTTGACACCTGCAAGGCCTAACACCTACAGGGCTTCGCACCCACACGCGCTTCGCGTCATTGCGAGGAGCGAAAGCGACGAAGCAATCTAGTGAATAAGTTATAAGCAATCTAGTGAATAAGTTATAAATAATCGCCTAGATTGCCACGCTTCGCTCGCAATGACGCGAAGCGACGAAGCAAATCGAAGATTCGACGGAGTCAATCTAGTGATCAAGTCATAACAAATAGAAAAGATCATCCCATCGGGGATTCATGCCCTCAATCAAGGCAAGTTTGTCAGCTCTTGAGCCTGCTTTTATCTGCTTTTCTCTTTCTATGGCCATTTTTATGGAAGTGTATTCTTCATAATACCCTAGCTTATCGATATCATACCTTGCTGAGAAGCTATTGGGGTGAAGCTTCGTTTTATGCTCATAAACACGCCGTTTCAGATCTGATGTCACACCTGTATACAATGTGCCATTTCTTCGGCTGAACAGTATGTAGACATTGGACTTCTTTTCCATGACTGCTGGTGCTTTTTTTTGCAAAGGTATGATTCTTTTTTGAAAGTTGTTCCCTAGATTGCCACGCTTCGCTCGCAATGACGCGAAGCGGACAAACGGACGGCGTTACAAAGCTTCGCGTTGAAAAGGCTTGACACCTGCAAGGCCTAACACCTACAGGGCTTCGCACCCAAACGCGCTTCGCGTCATTGCGAGGAGCGAAAGCGACGAAGCAATCTAGTGAATAAGTTATAAGTAATTGCCTAGATTGCCACGCTTCGCTCGCAATGATGCGAAGCGACGAAGCAATATGATCTTTTTTTTGTACTTTTGTAGCATAAAAACAAAACAATGGGAACGTCCCGCCTAAACTGGTTCCACACGGAGCAGCGTGAGGGGAGGACCATGGTCTTCGACCCTTTGCGCCGCCGTTATGTCGCCCTCACCCCTGAGGAGGAGGTGCGACAGAAGGTGCTCTTTCTCCTTGTGGAGCATCTCGCCGTGCCGGCGGGTAGGCTGGCGGTGGAGTACTCCGTGAAGGTGAATGGCATGGATAAGCGTGCCGACGCCGTCGTCTTTGGTGCCGAGGGGCAGCCCCTCATGGTGGTGGAGTGCAAGGCCGCCGCGGTGACGCTCACCGCCGCCGTCCTCGACCAGGCCCTGCGTTACCATGCCGCACTCAAGCCTCGCTATCTCCTCCTCACCAACGGCGCCACCACATACTGCTACCGCGCCGAAGGCACCGCGCTCATGCCGCTCGACCACCTGCCCACCTATGCCGAGATGGAGGGAGAGTAATGACTTTGCGTTAGTTTTTTCCCTCTTTTTTCACCTCGTTCCGTATTAATTAACTTTGCAGCCTAGATTATTGAGAAAAACTCTAAACCCATAAAACGATGAGCGAAGCAACATTGATTTACATTGTTGCTTTTTGGGATACGCGAAAGGAACCCAAAAACCAAGCCGACGAAGTAATGTAAGGTTCCCCAAAGACCGTCCGGGTAGGGCGGAAACCACCCCCGAAAAATTAATTTTCCCTTTACACACGCGCGTACGCATAAATTTTGTACTTTTGCAGCCTGAAAACTGAAAACCGCCCTTTTTGAGGGTTGGTAATACATAATTGTCTGAAAACAAATAAATTAGTAGCAAAATTAACCAATAACAACATAACTCGAGACACAAAAATCCGAAACAAACAAACAAAACAAATAAGTAATAAATTAAAAATCTAACAAAATGAAAAGAGAATTTACAAAATGGATGGCAGCGTTCGCGCTGCTGGTCTTCATGATGCCAGGATTGGCGGCGTGGGGACAAACAAGAACCGAAGAGGTGGTTTATACCTTGGACGGTACACAGACAGGTGGTTCTAGTGGATATGCCACCGAAAGTGACATTACCCAAAACAGTATTGCATGGAAAGTTATGGCTAATACCACGATGAATCCTTGGCGTTTTGGCGGAGGTTCTCTCAGTGGAGTGGATCGTCCGGCTTATACAACGAGTGCTCTTACCAACAATAATACAAATATCACTAAGGTTGTTATTTCGACTGGAACGGCAACTATTACTGTCAATTCAGTTAAACTGATTGTTTCTGGTAGTTCAAACTTTTCAAATGCTACAACTCTAACTGAAAGTTGGACGCCATCTTCCACAATTACGTTCAATAGACCTTCTGGTGAAGATTGGACGGACAAGTACTTTAAAATTGTTTTTAATGTTACAACTTCTGGTAGTGGTAACAAATATGCTCAATTTGTAAAGGCTGAATTCTATGCGGAAACTGGTGCAGCCTCCTACAATGTTACCATCAACAGCATGATGAACGGTACGGTGCAATCCAGCCACCAGACCGCTACTCCCAACACTACCGTTACCCTTACTCCTCAGCCTGCCACGAACTATGCGCTTGGCAGTATTGATGTAACTGGTTCTCCAAGTGGAACTACACCCTCTGGCGGCCTTACCAACAATGGCAACGGCACCTACAGCTTCACCATGCCTAACGAGGATGTGTATGTTGGTGCTACCTTCCTTCCTGCAACTACCGTCACCATTGACGATACCAACCTCACCAACCTTGACATTCTTAACGGAACAAATGCTGGTTCTCTGACCGCTACCGTCACTGAGAATGTGAACAATACCGCCGTCAGCGGCGCTACTGTCACTTGGGCTTCAAGCGATACGAATGTGGCTACCGTCAATAACGGCACGATTACCCTCGTTGGTATTGGCACGACCAATATCACCGCCACATACGCTGGCAACCAAAGCTATGCTGGTTCTGTGGGTACATATTCACTCACTGTCGTCGACAACACCCCCTCTACTGGCACTGATGTGACTTTCACCGCTGGAACGGAAACAGGTAGTAGCAGCATGACAAAATCAAATGTCACGATTTCGTGCACCAATGCTAATTTTACTTATAATCCATATCGTATTTACGCCGGTACAGTGACGACCATTTCAGTACCTGCAGGATACACTATCACTAAGGTTGTTATCAATGGTGCCAATGGTTATGATATGAGTAAGTTTACTGCCAATGGTGGTGCTTATTCGGTGAACAGTAACAATGTTGGTACTTGGACAGGAGATGCGTCATCTGTTGAATTCACGAATACTCATACAGCTCAATTACGCGTTACTTCATTTGTTGTTACAATCGAGTCAACAGGTTCTACTCCTACCATTTCAGCCAGCCCTTCCACGCTGAACACCTTCTCCTACCTGAGCAGCAGCACCGATCCGAGTGCCGCCCAACAGGTTTCGGTTTCGGGTGCCAACCTTTCCGCTGACATCACCGTGTCAGTTGGTGCCAACAGTGCTTTCGAAATGTGCACCACAGAGAATGGCACCTATAGCGACAATGACATCACTCTGCAACATGCCAGCGGCGGCGTCGTCGCTGCCACCCCAATTTATGTCCGCATGAAAGCCAACCAGACGGGCAATCCTACGGGTACTCTCACCCTTTCATCCACGGGTGCTACTTCGGTCACCATCGCCCTCAACGGCTCGGTGGTTACTCCGATGACGGTGGCCCAAGCTATCACTGCTATCAACAATGCCTCAGGCAATGATATTCCGAATTCTTATGTGACAGGTATTGTTTCTAGTATTGTTACGGCATACGATTCGGACTATGATAATGTCACGTTCGACATAGTGGATGCTGTCGGCGATCAAGCTTTCTTGCGCGCTTATCGTTGCGGAGGTAGTTATGCCTCCACGGTAGCCGTTGGTGATGTCGTTGTGGTTTCTGGCACAATTTACCATTATACTGGTAATAACAGTTCCATTTATGAGTTCCACCAAGGTTGCCAAATCGTTTCCTTGACTCCTCACCAAGCCCAGCAATACACCCTCGCAGTCACAAGTGTTTCGAATGCCGAAATTATTGTCTTTGACGCCACCGACCCCGATGATACCAATTGGTTATATCTGTTCGAAGATGTTGATGACGCCCAAGTCACCGAAGGCACGCCGATTGCACTGAGCGTCAGCGCCGACCAAGGCTACGGCATCAGCTCGTTGATGGTGGACGGCGTCGAACATGTGGCTGATATTGCCGGAGGCCTCTATACCTTCAACATGCCTACCCACAACGTCAACATTACCCTCACGGCTATGCCTGTTTACAACATTATGTTCTCTGTCGATGGTCAAGTGTGGGCTGAGGCTCAGATGGAAGTCAATCAAGGCCAAGCCATCGGCACCCTGCCCACCCCGGTAGCTGCAAGCATTCCCGCAGGCTATGTTTTCGTTGGTTGGTACACGGATAACTACACCAACGCAACCACAGCTCCTAATTTCGTTACTGCTTCCTTCGTTCCCACTTCCGATATCACCTTGAAAGCAGTGTTTGCGGAAGTCTCCGGTTCTCCAAATACCTACGCATTAGTGTCTAATGTTGCCGACTTGCACGATGGAGACATAATTATTATGGTTTCAACAGGTTCGTATAATTCTAGTGGTACGACGCATAATTTTACTGTTGCAAATGGAGAGGTTAACAACAATGACTTGATGGATCCTGTAGATGTAACCATTTCTGAAGACAAAGTGACATCAACGGATGTTGCCCCCATTACTTTAGTCGCAGTCCAAGGTGGCTGGAAACTTATGATGGGAAATCAATATCTAAAAAATGTGTCTGGTCAAAACAAAATTATACTCGATAGTGAAGGGGCAATTAATACTATTAGTATTTCATCTGACATTGCTTCTATAGGTGGTATTGCTGATGGCAATGATACGCGTAATATTTTCTATAACCCCAATAGCGGCAACGGTCGTTTTGCTTATTACAAAACAGCCCAAAAACCTGTTTCGATTTACAAACAAGAATCAGTCGTTTATTCCAACTACTGCACCTCATCAACAGAGATTTATTCCGAGTTTACGCTTACCATTGATGGTTATGGAGCAGACTACGACCCTGAGAACAACAACAATGCCGGTTACTATCTGATTGCCTCGCCTGTCAGCGAAGCTATCACGCCTAACCAAAACAACGGTTTCATCACGGGCAACTACGACCTCTACTATTTCGACTACGCCGCAGGTGACGGCCTTGAATGGCGCAACTTTAAGGACGCTTCTTTCGCAATCCAACCCTGCAAGGGCTATCTCTATGCCAGCTATGGTGACACAGAGCTTGTCTTCTCAGGCACGGAATACGGAAACACTCAAGCTGAAGATGGCGAAATTGAGCTCAACGCAGGCTGGAACCTCATCGGCAACCCGTATAATGATATTACGGATCTTTTCTATTCAGCAACTGACGACTATGTGTTGGAATACTACAAGATGAATGAAGATGGTAATGAACTTGAGCTAGTAGATGATGTTTATAGTGCAAATAGTGAAGGAATTGCACCCATGGAAGGCGTGTTTGTTTGGTCTGAAAATGGCAATGAGTCGGTATACTTCCTTGGACAGAACATATTTGGTTCACCTAGTAATGTAGGGAGTTTAAGCATCAACATCAGCAAGAACTGTGGCAACGTCATCGACCGCGCCATCGTGCGCTTCAATGGGCGCAGCATGATGCCGAAGCTCCAGCTCAACCCGAACCACACCAAGGTCTACTTCACCCAAGGCAACCAGGACTACGCCATCGTGCACAGCTCCGGCAACGACGAAATGGCCGTCAACTTCAAGGCTGAAAGCAACGGCAGCTACACCATCGCAGTCAGTCCTCAGAACGTCGAGCTGGAATACCTCCATCTCATCGACAATATGACCGGTGCCGACATCGACCTGCTCGCTACCCCGAGCTACACCTTCGAGGCTAAGACCACCGACTACGCCAGCCGCTTCCGCCTGGTGTTCAGCGCAGAAGAGAACGGCGCTTCGACAGGCTCAGCGACCTTTGCTTTCTTCAACGGCAGCGAATGGGTCGTCAGCAACACGGGTGAAGCCACCCTCCAGGTCGTCGACGTCTTGGGCCGCGTGCTCAGCACTGAGACCGTCAACGGCAATGCCACGATCAACGTCAACCAACCCACCGGCGTCTACATGCTCCGCCTCATCAATGGCGACAACGTGAGAGTCCAAAAGGTTGTGGTGAGATAATAAAAACAAATGGTTTCGTAGGGGCGAGCCTAGGTGTTCGCCCCTGCAAAAACCGAAAACAAAAAACAAAAACAACAAAAAACAAAACAACAAACAATTAACCTAATTCGATAACAATTAAAAACCTCATATAAAATGAAAAAACTGACTTTAACCATCGCCATCGTTCTCGGTCTTAGCATTAGCACCTTCGCCTTCCCGAACACCAGCAACAGCGGCGGCCTGTTCCAGCGCGGCAACAACGTCGAGGAAACCCACTTCCTGGGCCGTACCGCCCAGTCGGAGCCCCTGCTGCCCAACCACGGTGAACTTGGCAACATGGACGCTGACGAGACTCCCGTCGGCAGCGGCATCGCCGTCCTGCTCGGTCTCGGCGCCGCCTACCTCGTTGGCAAGAAGCGTAGAGAGGAATAAATAGATTCCCTTCGCGGGGAATCCCAAAAGATACATAGCTGAAGGCGTCGCCCCTGGTTGGGCGATGTCTTCTTGCGTGTTCTTTGTCGTGGGGGTATTGTACCCCTTCGTCCCCGTCGTGGCATCCGGAAAACACCTTACAAACAACATACAATAAAGGCAAGAAATGAATAGAGGATTTACCAAACTGATGGCAGCCCTCGCGCTGCTGACCTTCCTGATTCCTGTCGCGGGATGGGGACAAACTTTTACTCGAATTTCCACAGTTACAGAACTGGCTGATGGTGATGAGATCATTTTCGTTAACCAAGCTGAGACTTATGCTTGTGGTACTACTCAGAACACAAATAACAGGACGCCTGTTGCAATCACCACTTCGAGTCATTCATACACCTACTCGGCCTCTGACAATGTCCAGGTTTTTGTGGTAAGAATTAACTCAAGTGGTAAGTATGGTTTCCATACTGGAACTGGATATATTTATTCAGCTAGTAGTAGCAACAACAACCTGAAAACGAATACAACGCCAGTTACCGAAGCACCGAGTGGAACTTCTGCTTGGTCTTTGAGCGTTAGTAGTAATGTTTTTTCGTGTACCAATGTTACCAATTCTTCCTATTATCTTGCCTTTAATGGAACGTCATACTTCTCACAATACAAGTCAGGTCAATCCAAACCTTATATATATAAAAGAACAGGTGATCCTGTTACCTACACTGTGACCTTGGCTGACGATAACACCACGTTGACCCAGTCTTCGCCCGGCGCAAGCGTCAACCTTCCCACCCGCAGCGCCATCGGCGCCTATACGTTTGCAGGTTGGTCTTTAACCAATGTCAGCACTGAGACGACTACTGCTCCGGCCATTATTCCCGCCGGTGCATACACGCCTACCGACGACATCACGCTCTATCCTGTCTATACACGCACGGAGAGTGGCGGAACGGCAACGGAATGGCACCTAACGAGTCTTAGTGCAGCCGACGCTGGTGTCTATGCCTTGTTGACTCCAGACGGTCATGCTTTTAATGGCACTATATCAAATGGCCACGGCCAAGCAACGTCTGATGCCTTCTCGTTCACGGATGGCGTTGCCACGACTGCACCGACAGGAGTCTGCGAAATCACTTTTGTGAGTGTTACAGGCGGCTTTAAGATGTATAATGAAAGCATGGGCTATCTTTATGCTACGGAAGCTGCTTCTGGTAAACTGTCATGGCATAATTCTGAGAGCAGTTATTGGTTTTATGGTTCCAGCAACTGGAAATACAATTCAAATAGTGCTTATTTGCGTACATTCAACAACAGTTCTTTCAGAACTTATGGTGCCAACAATAACGATGAGTTAAAACTCGCAAAGAAGGTTGAAGTGGCAGGTACCACAACCTATTATTGGAGCAATCCTAGTACCGATCCTATCATCAACGCTACTGATCCCGCCGCTTTGGCTTACAACGCCGACGGTGGCGTTTTTGGCTATTCCATCCTCAACCCCGTAACGGGTGTGACGCTGAACGCGACATCAAATAGTGCTTGGATCACGAATGTCACCGTTAATTCGACTAACTCGACGGTGACCTTCAGCACCTTGACCAACACGGCTTACGCTCAACGTACGGGCACCATCACCCTGTCGTACACCGGTGCCACCGACAAGGTCGTCACCATCACCCAGGACGCTGCCCCCGCTCCTGTCATCAACGCCAACAATGTCAGCATCGCATTCGACGCTACGAGTGGTAGCATCGCATACAGCATCACCAACGAACCCAACCCCGCCGGTACCATGACGGCAGCCGTTGTTTCAGGCGGTACCATCGCCAATCTGACCATCGGCACCATCGCCAACAACACCGTAGGCTTTACTTGTAGTCCCAACAACACCACTACCGCTCATACAGCCACGGTCACGCTGACCTACACTTACGATAACAACCTGACCGTCACCAAGAATGTGACCGTCACCCAGGCCGCTTCCTCGTTCGAATATGCCCTCTTGCCCTTTGCCTTCGACGGCAATGCTACTGCTGTTGCCGATGTTGCCGGTTTATCCCAACAAGGCCTTGATAGTTATGCTACCCAGTTGAAACTGCAATTCAACACTACTGGCGACTGGCTGCTGCTCCGTTTCAACGAGCGCCCAGGCCAGCTGTCGTACGACATCAAGGGCAACTCCTTCAGCGGCAGCACCTTCAAGGTGCAGGCTTCGGCTGATGGCACCAACTTCACCGATGTCGCTATCTACACCAATCTCACCAGCGATATCCAGCATATCACAATCAACAACCTGGATGCCAATGTGAGATACATCAAATGGGTCTATACCAATAAAAACGCCGGCAATGTGGCATTGGGCAACATCGCCCTTGCCGAGTATCAGCCGCCTCAACAATATACTTTGACCGTTGGCACTCCCCAGAACGTCACGATCCATGTTTACAATGGAAACAGCCACATCGCAACAAACAACGGTTCTGCCAGTGTTTTCAGTGGCACGGAAATCACCTTAAACTTGAGTGTCTTTACGGGTTATGTGTTGGACTTGGTCACCGTCTACGATGCCCAAGACAATCTGATCTCCCTTACCCAAGTGTCGGAAACTGTTTTCAGTTTTATCATGCCCAGCAGCAACGTGACGGTCAGCGCCGATGTGGCTGGAGCCCATGCGCCTTACAACTATACCCTTGCCACGACCTTCGTGCCTGGGAAACGCTATATCATTGTTGCGGAGAATTATGGCACTTACTACGCCATGGGTGCACAGAAAAACAACAACCGTAACGCCAAGCCTATCAGCGTGGAAGGCAATACCGCTACGGTGACCAGAGCCGATGTGCACGAGTTCACCATCGGCAGTATCGATGGAGCGCCAGGCTATTATTCCATCTATGACGAAGATCCAGAATCCCATCGCTATCTCTATGCAGGCAGCTCCAGTTCTAACTCGTTGCGGGATACGACTCAGTTGATTGTGCATGGCAAATGGGCCATCAGTATCGATGCCAATACGAGCGAAGCCAGCATCGTTGCCAATGCCAATGGAGCAAACACCCACAATGTGATGCGCTTCAACCAAGCCAACCTGCTCTTCTCCTGCTATACAGCTAACAACAATCAATATCCTGTCTATCTGTATGTGAAAGAGGATGGCTTCGCCCTTACTATCGATGGCTACACTGACGATAACGTCAAAGACGGCTACTACCTCATCGCTTCACCCGTCGAGGTGGATCCTGCCGACGTTCCAGGATTGACTGAAGGCACCTTTGACCTCTATTACTACGACGACTCTCAAGACCTGGAATGGATCAACTATGAGACTTCGAACGGCATCAACCCTGACTTCGGCAACCTCGTCCCGGGTAAGGGCTACCTCTATGCCAAGAAAGCCGCCAATGGAATCTCGGAATACACCTTCACTCTCACCGGTGAGGTTTACAATGGCAACGGCATCGTCGAGCTTGAAGAGGGCTGGAACCTCATCGGCAACCCCTGGCCACAAGAAGCTGAATTCTACGCGGACGTGTTCTATGTCATGAATGAGCAAGGATCGGATATCATCCCTGGTGAGGAGTATATCGCTCAACCCATGCAGGGTTTCTTTGCCTATGATGAATACGGAGGCTCGACGGTGGAGTTTATCCCCAGTTCGTCGGGTGCCAAGGCTGTGGGTCTCTCTCTCAACCTCACGCGCGACCGTGGCGTCATCGACCGTGCCATCGTACGCTTCGGCGAGGGCCGTCAGCTGCCCAAATTCCAACTCAACCCCGACAACACGAAGGTCTATATCACGCAGGGTGACCGTGACTACGCCGTGGTGTACAGCGCCAACGAAGGTGAGCTGCCCGTCAGCTTCAAGGCCGAACGCAACGGCACCTACACCCTCAGCGCCAACCTCGAGGGCGTGAGTCTCGACTACCTCCACCTCATCGACAACCTCACCGGCGCTGACGTCGACTTGCTGGTGACCCCGAGCTACAGCTTCGAGGCCCGCACGACGGACTACGCCTGCCGCTTCCGTCTGGTGTTTAGCGCAGAAGAGAACGACGCTTCGACAGGCTCAGCGACCTTTGCTTTCTTCAACGGCAGCGAGTGGGTCGTCGACAACGAGGGTGAAGCCACCCTCCAGGTCATCGACGTGATGGGCCGTGTGCTCAGCAGCGAGACTGTCAACGGCAATGCCACCATCAGCCTCGAGCAAACGCCTGGCGTGTACATGCTTCGTCTCGTCACCGCCGACGGCGTGAAGGTGCAGCGTGTTGTCGTGGATTAAGCGGCAAAGGTAAACAACAAGTTACCGAAGAAATTCCACAGCGTGGAGGCGCCCACGGCGAAGACCTTGGCGAGGTAGAAGTTCCACTTCAGCTTGCCGTTGAGGACATACACCGTTAGCGTGTCGATGCCCAAGCCCACCAAGGCGATGCCGAAATACTTGGCATATTCCACGCCCACCTGCGGGTTGCTGCTCTCGAAGGTCCACCAACGGTTGAGGAGGTAGTTGGTGGTGGCCGCCACGACGAAACCCAGAATGTTGCTCAGGTACTTGTTCCACTTCAGCCACTCCTTGCACACGTAGGTGACGCCGAAGTTGACGAACACGCCCGAGAAGCCTACCACGCCAAACTTCAGGAACTTCATGAAGAAAGCGCGGTTGAGTTCTATGTTGAGCAGGGTTTTCATTTCTTGGTATTGAAGCGCAAAAATAGGGAAATTTCCCTATTTTTGCGCAAATTTTCGATGATGACAGACATCAAGCATATTTCCATCGACGTCTACGACTACCCCTTGCCCGAGGAGCGCATCGCCAAATATCCCTTGCCCGAGCGTGATGCCTCGAAGCTCTTAGTGCTGAAAGACAACCAGATAAGCGAGTCACAGTTCAAGCATGTTGGCGACTACCTGCCCGAGGGTGCCCTGCTGGTCTTCAACGAGACCAAGGTCATCCGTGCACGTCTGCAGTTCCACAAAGCCACGGGTTCACGCATCGAGGTGTTTTGCCTCGAGCCGGAGCAGGACTACCAGATGGCCTTCTCGGCCTGTTCGCCCGTGCGTTGGAAGTGCTTGATAGGCAACGCCAAACGCTGGAAGGAAGGCAAGCTCTCCATGCCCTTGACGGTCAATGGCGAGGCTGTGACGCTCTATGCCGAGCGGTTGATGCAGACCGACCAGTATGCCGAGATTGAGTTCTCATGGACGCCTGAGAGCCTGTCGTTTGCCGCCGTCCTCGAGGCTGCCGGCGAGATCCCCTTGCCGCCTTATCTGCATCGCGACGCCGAGCCCGACGACCGCGACCGATACCAGACCGTCTTCGCCCGCTATGACGGCTCGGTGGCGGCACCCACGGCAGGGCTGCATTTCACCAAGCCTCTGATGGAGGCCTTGCACGCCCAGGGCTTCGCTTTCGACGAGGTGACGCTCCACGTCGGGGCTGGCACCTTCCGCCCCGTGGCCACCGCCACCATCGGCGAACATACCATGCACTCGGAAACCATCATCGTTCGAAAGTCGCTGATACAGAATTTGATACAGCAAATCGGGAAGCCCGTCATCCCTGTGGGTACTACCAGCACACGCACCCTGGAGAGCCTTTATTGGATTGGTGTGATGCTGAAGGAACAGGGCATGGCCTTGCGTCCGCTCCATGTCGAGCAGTGGTTCCCCTATGAGGATCACGCGCCGCTGTCGGCGGCCGAAGCCTTGCAAAACATTTTGGATTATCTGGAACAGCACGGCCTCACCCGTCTCGAGGCAAGCACCGCCTTGATGATAGCGCCGTCTTATAAAATGCGGATAATCACGGGCTTGATAACCAACTTCCACCAACCCAAGAGCACGTTGCTGCTTTTGGTCTCGGCCCTCATTGGCGAGCGGTGGAAAGACTGCTACCATTTCGCCTTGGACCACGGCTTCCGCTTCCTCAGCTACGGCGACAGCTGTTTATTTTTACCATAGGATTCATTAACACTCTTGCCGTCATCGCGGACTTGATCCGCAATCTCCCCAACGATAGGGATTTCTTTGTGCTTGGGAGATGGCGGATGTTCCTCCGCCATGATGGCTAAAGTATGAGTGAGGTCGCTCTTGTATGGAATGCTTACTTTTTTCGACCTGAAAGCAGATATGCGTAGTTCCACATGTGCTCTTTCCGTTCGTAGGGCAGACTAACGTCATTGAGTTTTTCGTAGGCTTCGCGTTCGTAGAAGGTGATGATGCTTTGGACGTGTTCCCTCACGTTAAGTCGGTCGTAGATCTCTTTCACTTCGGCTATCTTTTCCTCCTCGTCGTGGTCGACGCGTAGCGTGAACAGGTGTTCGAGACGTTTGCGGTCTTGTTCCGAGGCCAGCTCCAAGGCTTTCAAGTAGAGGTAAGTCTTCTTGTTGTCGGCGATGTCGCCACCGTGACGTTTGCCGAACACGCTTTCGTCGCTATAAAGGTCGAGGAGGTCGTCCTGCAGTTGGAAACTCAAGCCGAGTTCAATGCCGAATCGATATATGAAATAAATGTCATTTTCGTTGGCATTGGCCACGGTGGCGCCCATCTGCAAGGCGGTGCCCAAGAGGACAGCAGTCTTCAGTCGGATCATCTCCAGGTACTCGTCAATCGTCACGTTGCCTTGGGTCTCGAAGTTGAGGTCCATCTGCTGGCCTTCACAAATCTCCCGTGCGACTTTACCTAGCTGTTGGGCGAGTTCGGCGCCTTTCTTTGGCTTTAACGCATATTGGAAGGCCATGGCGAACATGGCGTCGCCGGAGAGGATGGCGATGTCGGAGTTCCATTTCTGGTAGACGGTCGGCTTGCCGCGTCGTACCGGTGCTTTGTCCATGATGTCGTCGTGGATGAGGGTGAAGTTGTGGAAAGTCTCTAATGCCAAAGCGGGCCAGAGGGCCTCCTGCTCGTCGCCGCCGAACATGTCGTTGGCCAAGAGACAGAGCATGGGGCGGAGACGCTTGCCGTTCTGAAGGATGGTATAGGCTATGGGGTCGTATAACTCGGTGGGTTGTCCGTCGAAGTCGGTCTTCGCCAGGAAAGCGGCGAAGTCTTGTTGCAGTTGCTTGATTTTTTCCATGAAATGCTATGATTGATGCCACAAAATTAAAGATTTATTCCCGTTCCGACAATTTTGGAGCGAAATTTGTGGTTTTTGATTTGTTATCGATAACAAAATAAAAACCATGAAATACATCCGACTGATTCCCGCATTGTTGCTCGGTGCGATGCTCACCGCCTGCAACACGACGAAAAGGCTCTACGAAGCCCAAGAATACGACCAAGTGATCCAACGCGTTGCCCCCGAGGTGTGTGCCGGCGACATGAACGCCCGCGACATCAACTGGGTGGCGGCCTCTTACCACAAGGCCAACCAAGCCGACCACGAGCGCATCCAAGCCTTGAAGGCCACGGGGCAGCCCGACGTGTGGCCCGAGATCTACCAGCGTTACCTCAGCATGAAAGGCCGCAACGAGGCCTTGGCCTGCTTCCCGACGCGAGTGAAGGCCGACATGAACTATGTCCCCCTCGACCTTGAAGAGGACCTGGCGGCGGCGCGCAACCATGCAGAGGCGTTCCTGGTGGCCAAGGCGACCCAACTGCTGGGTACGGGCTCGAGTGCCGATGCCATGGAAGCGGAGCGTTATATCGACCAGCTGTGGCATACCAACAAGGACAACGGCAGTCTGGCTTTGCTGCAACAGCAATGCAGCATGCGTCTGGCCGACCGCGTGCTGGTGGCCGTCGACCACGACGGTGAACGCGCGTTGCCGCGCAGCTTCGTCGACGTCGTACTGAACTTTGATGCAGGCGAGGTGCCGAATAACGTGGTTTCGGCCACGCGTCACACACGCATGACGCGCGACGACGTGTTGGTGATTGTCACGGTCAGCGATGTCCAGGTCTCACCTTATCGCCTCGACGAGGTGACCTTCAAGGAAACCAACGCCGACAAGACCGTCATGGTCACCGACCACACGCAAAACAAGACCATCACCGTTTCGGGAGCTATCCAATTCTATGACGGCGACGGCTATGACAGACTGTCGTCTGTTCCCTTCACGGTGACCTCCACCTTTAAGAACGACTACACCACCATCCAAGGCGACCGCGACGCCTGCTCGGCGGAGACCCTGGGCCGCCTCAACAGCGCTCCCGTGCCTGTCCCCACGGACGAAAGCATGCTGATAGACGCAGCCGTGAAATTGAATGATTTGTTGGCGGCTGAATTACGCAAATGACGGAACCCCGATAGGGTGACGGTTTCGCTCTATTGTTCGTTAACCAAACGTTGCATCACCGAGTCCATGATGCGTTCCAACACAATGGGACGTTCGGTGTAATACTGGATGTTCTGGGAGAAGATGCTGTCGGTGATGCCGTAATGCTCGAAGAGTTGGTCGTAGCAGTCCCTCGAGATCTTCACGAAATCCTTATGTTTGAACACGACGGTGTCGTCGGGCAGCTCGACATGGACGGGCTCGCGTCCCAGTTTGCGTAGCCGCTCGCGTTCCTGTTCGCGCCTTTGTTCGCGTTCCTGCTCGAATGCCTGCTCTTGTTCGCGCTCCGTGGCTTTCTGGTAGTTGATGTCGGCCTCGATGATCTGAACGTCGGTCATGATGGCAATCATCTCCTGCTCGCTGAGCAACCGATCGGGCATAAAGCCTTTGTCCTTGCTACCGCAGGCGGTGGCAAGGACAAAGAGCATAACGATAATTGATAATCTTTTCATTTTTAATTAGTTGCCAACATCCGAGAGGAACTTGATGCGCATCAGACGCACTTCCTCTTCTTCGTATTCGTCTTCGCCCAACTCCTCGAGGGCTTTCTTCACGTCGTCCGACTCGGCCTCGTGGAAATACTCCAGGATGTCCTCTTGGTGGTAGATGTCCACGTTCTCCTCGATGTAGTAGTTGATGTCGAGGTGGGTGCCGCTCGACACGATGCTCTCGATCTCCGACAGCAGCTCGTCGAACTCCAAGCCCTTGCCGTAGGCGATGTCCTCCAGCGGGATCTTCTTGTCGATGTTCTGTATGATGCCGATCTTCAGGGCCGAGTTGTTGACCACCGACTTCACCACCATGTCGTTCGGGCGGGTGATCTCATTCTCTTCCACATACTCCTTGATGAGCTTGATGAACGGCTCGCCGAACTTCTCGGCCTTGCCGGCGCCCACGCCTGCAATCTGGGTCATCTCCTCCTTGGTGATGGGGTATTGTATGGCCATGTCCTCCAACGAGGGGTCTTGGAAGATGACGAAAGGCGGGAGGCCGTTCTGCTTGGCGATGGTCTTGCGCAGGTCTTTCAGCAGGGCGAAGAGGGTCTTGTCGGCGCCACCGTCCTTGTTGGCGCCCATGGCAGCCATGGTCTCGGGATCGTCGTCGTCGGAGTTCTCGTAGTCGTGGTCTTTGACCAGCATGATGGTGTAGGGCTTCTTGATGAAAGCCTTGCCTTCCTTGGTCATCTTCAGGATGCCGTAGTTCTCGATGTCTTTGGACAGCAGCTTATTGACCAAGGCCTGACGGATGACGGCGGTCCAGTATTTGTCGTCGTGATCGTCGCCGGCGCCGAAGAACTCGTTGTTTTCCTGCTTGGCGGCCTTGATGTCGCCGGTGAGTTTGCCAGCCAGCAACTCGGCGATGTGTTTGGTCTTGAAGAGTTGTTTGGTGTCTTCCACGGCCTCGAGGACGAGCTTGAGGTCTTCCTTGCCGTCGAATTTCTCCTTGGGCGAGCGGCAGTTGTCGCAGGCGCCGCAGTTCTCCTTCTCGTATTCCTCACCGAAATAGTGCAGCAGCAGCCTATGACGGCACACGGCCGACTCGGCGTAGGTCACGGTCTCGTTGAGCAGCTCGCGGGCGATCTCCTGTTCGGCCACGTTCTTGCCTTTGTTGAACTTCTCGAGTTTGTGGATGTCCTCGTAGTCGTAGAAAGCGATGCAGTTGCCTTCGCCGCCGTCGCGCCCCGCACGTCCCGTCTCCTGATAGTAGCCTTCGAGGCTCTTGGGGATGTCGTGGTGGATGACGAAGCGCACGTCGGGTTTGTCGATGCCCATGCCGAAGGCGATGGTGGCCACGATGACGTCGACTTCCTCCATGAGGAATTTGTCTTGGTTCTCCTTACGCGTCTGGCTGTCGAGTCCGGCATGGTAGGGCAGAGCACGGATGCCGTTGACGACGAGCGTCTCGGCCAGCTCCTCCACCTTCTTGCGGCTGAGGCAGTACACGATGCCCGACTTGCCCGGGTTCTGCTTGATGTATTTGATGATGTCCTTGATGACGTCCTTGGTCTTGGGTCGTACCTCATAGTAGAGGTTGGGACGGTCGAACGACGACTTGAACACCTTGGCGTCCATGATCTCTAGGTTCTTCATGATGTCGTTCTGCACCTTCACCGTGGCGGTGGCTGTCAGGGCGATGATGGGGAGGTTGTCGCCGATGGCGTTGATGATGGGACGCAGTCGGCGGTATTCGGGACGGAAGTCGTGACCCCATTCCGAGATGCAGTGCGCCTCGTCGACAGCGACGAACGATATCTTCAGTCCGCGCAGGAACTCGGTCGTCTCTTCCTTGGTGAGCGACTCGGGTGCCACATACAGCAGTTTGGTCTTGCCGCTCTTCAGGTCTTCCTTCACCTCAAGCAGCTCGGCTTTCGAGAGCGACGAGTTCATCACGTGGGCGACACCCATCTCGGTGCCGAAGTTGCGGATCATGTCGACCTGGTTCTTCATCAAGGCGATGAGCGGAGAGACGACGATGGCGGTGCCTTTCGACAGCAAAGCCGGCAGCTGGTAGCACAACGACTTGCCGCCACCCGTGGGCATCAATACGAACGTGTTGTTGCCGCCAAGGATGCTTTTGATGATTTCTTCCTGGTTTCCCTTGAACTGGTCGAAGCCGAAAACACTCTTCAGTAGCTTGTATATCGCCTGGTCTTCTTTTTTAGCCATGGTGTTATCCTTTTGGTATTGTCCGATTTTTTGCGTTATTTTGCAATCTGTTTTGAAAAACTACGTTATTGCCAAAGAGAGTCACTCTCCCCAATCGGCATTGACAAAGTTATAGCATTTCACCCATACGGCGCAAGAAATATTTGAGAAAAAATGAAAAAAAACGGAGAAATAATTCGATTTGCGACTCAAATTATTGAAAACGAAGCAAGTGCAATCGATAACCTTAAGGCGAGATTGGATGACGGCTTCGCCGAGACCGTGAATCTGATCCTTGAGAGCAAAGGCAACCTGGTGTTTTCGGGCATTGGGAAAAGCGCCATCGTCGCCCAGAAGATTGTGGCCACGATGAACTCGACGGGTACCACGGCGGTGTTCATGCATGCTGCCGACGCCATCCACGGCGACTTGGGCATCGTACGCGAAGGCGACATCGTGGTCATCCTATCGAAGAGTGGTGAGACGCCCGAGATCAAGGTGCTGGTGCCGCTCATCAAGCTGAGGGGCAACAAGATTGTGGCCATCGTGGGCAACCGCAACTCGTATCTCGCCTCGCAGGCCGACTACATTCTCGACGTGACCGTCGACGAGGAGGCCATGCCCGGCAGCCTGGCCCCGACGAGCAGCACCACGGCGCAACTCGTCATGGGCGACGCCCTTGCCTTAATATTAATGAGGTGTCGCGGCTTCTCCACCGACGACTTCGCCAAGTTCCATCCTGGCGGCGCCTTGGGCAAGCAACTCTATCTCCGTGTGAAAGACCTCTACGTTAGGAACGAACGTCCCGAGGTGGGTCCCGACGACAACCTCACCCGTGTCATCATCGAGATGACCCACAAGCGCCTGGGTGCCACCGTGGTGATGCAGGACGAAAAACTTATCGGTATCATCACCGACGGCGACCTGCGCCGCATGCTGATGAAATATCCCAATATCGAGCAGGTGAAGGCCGCGCAGATCATGACCTCCGACCCCAAGACCATCGACGAAGAGGCCTTGGTGGTCGACGCGTTGCACAAGATGCGGGAGAACAGCATCACCCAGCTGCCCGTGGTGCATGAGGGGAAATACCTGGGGATTATTCATTTGCATGATATTTTGAAAGAAGGAATTTTCTGAATTGAGAATTGAAAAATGAGAATTGCAAGATGAAGCTGAGAACTGAAGATTTGGTCAAGAAATACGGTCAGCGCACCGTGGTCAACAAGGTCAATGTGGAACTTGAACAAGGCGAGATCGTCGGTCTGCTGGGTCCCAACGGAGCGGGCAAGACGACCACGTTCTATATGGTGGTGGGACTGATCAAGCCCTATTCCGGTAAGGTTTACCTCGAAGACCAGGACATCTCGGACCTGCCCATGTACAAGCGTGCCCAGATCGGCATCGGCTATCTGGCCCAGGAGGCCTCGGTGTTCCGTCAGATGACGGTGGAGGACAACATCGCCTCGGTGATGCAGTTCAAGAAAGGCCTGACCAAGCAGCAGCAAGCCGAGAAGCTGGAGGGCCTGCTCGACGAGTTCGGCCTGCAGCATGTGCGCAAGAGCAAGGGCATACAGCTCTCAGGCGGTGAGCGTCGCCGTACCGAGATCGCCCGTGCCTTGGCCGTTGACCCCAACTTCATCCTCTTGGATGAGCCTTTCGCCGGCGTCGACCCCATCGCCGTGGAGGACATCCAGCGTATCATCTTCAAACTGAAACGCAAGAACATCGGCGTGCTCATCACCGACCACAACGTGCATGAGACGCTCAGCATCACCGACCGTGCCTATCTTCTCTTCGACGGCCAGGTGCTGATGTCGGGCAACCCTGAGACCCTCGCTGCCGACGAACATGTCCGCGAGGTCTATCTTGGGCATAACTTTATCTTACACAAGAAGGAACTTTAACACTCGGTCTTTTCCGCGAAGACTATCGACATCAGGATGTAAAGCATCATGATGAACGGCAACGCCACGAACCTGAAGATGGCGAAACCCACTATGGCGACGGCGAGGAAAATCCAACGTACTTCATTGCCTTTCCATTTTGCGGATTTCATCTTGAACGAGAAGAACCTCAAACGGCTCACCATCATGAATGCAAAGACGAGCGTGATGCCGAGGCAAGCCCAATAGCTTAACGCTCCATCAGTGAGATGACTTACTTGGCTGAGCGCCAAAGGCAATGAGGCGACAAAAATGGCCATGCCCGGTGCGGGGATACCTCGGAAAGTGGTTGTTTGCGTGCTGTCAATGTTGAACTTGGCCAATCGGATGGCGGAAAACACGGGAAGAAGAAAGGCCAAGCAAGGCAATACATTGAAATCTCCAATAGGCCGCCACCATTCATAAAGCCATAGTTGGGAATCGAAATAACGGCTCATTAACCAATGCATGATAAACCCTGGTGCCACGCCAAAGGATACCACATCGGAAAGCGAGTCCAAGTCGGCGCCAATAGGGGAATGCGCCTTGAGCAGGCGAGCGGAAAAACCGTCCAAAAAGTCAAATAAACCAGCCACGAAGATCATGATGGCCGCCTTGACGGGCATGCCCATGGAGAGGAACAGGATGGAAAAACAGCCCGAGATCAGGTTGCCGCAGGTGATGACGTTGGGGATGTGTTGCTTGAGGGACATTTTGTTCTGTTTTTATGTCATGCAAAGGTAGTGTTTTTTCGGAAAAGCAGTATCTTTGCATTAAAATTGAGTTTTATTCCATGCAGCACCAGTTTTATTCCTTGCAGAAGGTTGCGGAAATTGTCGGAGGACGGCTCGCCGGTTCGTTGGCAGAGCGCAGGGTCAGCGATTTGCTCATCGACAGCCGCCACCTGATGGACCCCAGCCAAGCCTTGTTTTTTGCCTTGAAGAGCCAACGCAACGACGGCCATAAGTATATCGAGGACCTGTATGAGAGAGGAGTCCGTGCCTTCGTGGTGAGCCATCAGCCTGAGACGGATTGCCCCGGCGCCACTTTCATCGTCGTGGCCGACACCCTGAAGGCCTTGCAGGCCTTGGCGGCCTACCACCGCCGTCAGTTCGACATCCCCGTCATCGGCATCACGGGCAGCAACGGCAAGACTATCGTCAAGGAATGGCTTTACCAGATGCTCAGCCCCGACTTCAGCATCGTGCGCAGCCCCAAGAGCTACAACTCGCAGGTGGGCGTGCCGTTGTCGGTGTGGCAGATGAACGAAAACAACGAGTTGGCCATCTTCGAGGCCGGCATCTCCGAACCCGAAGAGATGATGGCGCTGCAAGACATCATCCGCCCGACCATCGGTGTGTTCACCAACATCGGGCAGGCCCACGAGGAGAACTTCATCAACCGCGCGCAGAAGGTGGGCGAGAAGATGAACCTCTTTACCAAGGCCGAGTCGTTGGTCTATTGCATGGATTACTCCGAGATCCAACAGGTGGTCATGCGTTCGGGCCTGGCCTCCAAGCTGAGGCTGTTTACCTGGAGCCGCAAGTTCGACGAGGCCGACCTCTTCATCAGCGAGGTCGCGGTGGGTGAGAAGCAGACGCAGGTGCAATGCCGCTATCAGGGTGCGCAGCTGTCGTTCGCCATCCCCTTCGCCGATGCCGCCTCCATCGAGAATGCCATCCACTGTATCGCCGTCGGCCTGCTGATGGAGATGAGCCCCGAACTCATCGCCAGCCGCTTGATGTCGCTGACTTCCATCGCCATGCGTCTCGAGATCAAGGCGGGTATGAACAACTGCACCATCATCAACGACTATTACAACTCCGACGTCAACTCGCTCTCCATCGCCCTCGACGTGATGAAGCAGCAGCGCCAGCATAAACGCAACGCGGTCATCCTGTCCGACATCCTGCAGAGCGGCCGTAACGAGATGGACCTCTATGCCGAGATAGCACAGCTGCTTAAGGCCAAGGGCGTCGACATGCTGATCGGCATTGGCGAGGGCATCTCGCGCCAAGCCAGCAAGTTCGACATGGAGAGTTACTTCTATCCCAATGTCGCCGACTTCCTGGCGCATTTCCCCTTCTCGAAGTTCAACAACCAGACTATCCTCCTGAAAGGCGCCCGCGCCTTCGAGTTTGAGCAAATCGGCATGGAGTTGCAAGAGAAGGCCCACGAGACGGTGCTGGAGATCAACTTCAACCATCTGGTGAACAACCTCAACCACTTCCGCTCGAAGATCAAGCCTGAGACCAAGCTCATGGTGATGGTGAAGGCCTTCGGCTATGGCAGCGGCAACCTGGAGGTCTCCAATATCCTTCAATTCCATAATGTTGATTATCTGACTGTTGCATTCGCCGACGAGGGTGTTGAGCTGCGTCGTGCGGGCATCAACCTGCCCATCATGGTGATGAGTCCCGAGGTGAACAGCTACGACAACATCATCAAATACCATCTTGAGCCCGAGGTGTTCAGCTTCCGCAACCTGGAGTTCATCGAGAGGGCGATAGAGAACCTCGCCTTGCCTGAGGCGCATCCTCTCAACGTGCACATCAAGCTCGACACGGGCATGCATCGTCTGGGCTTCTCGAAAGCGGAACTGCCCGAGCTGATACGTCGCATCCAGGCCAACCCGATGCTCAACGTGAAGAGCGTGTTCTCGCATCTGGCCACCGCCGACAACCCTGTCGAAGACGAGTTCACCTTGAGTCAGATTCATAACTTCGAAGAAGGCAGCCAGATGATCGTGGAGGCTTTCCCGCATGTGCTGCGTCATATCCTCAACACGGCGGGCATCTCGCGTTTCCCGCAGTATCAGTTCGACATGGTGCGTTTGGGCATCGGCTTGTATGGCGTGCCCACTTGTGAGGCCGACAAAGGTCTGTTACAGCCTGTGGTGTCGCTCAAGACGACCATCAACCAGATCAAACGCATCCCGGCGGGTGACAGCATCGGCTACAACCGTCACGGCCGTGCTGAGCAGGACATGCGTATCGGCATCGTGCCCATTGGTTATGCCGACGGCCTCTCGCGTTTGCTGGGCAACGGCAACGGCACCTTCTATGTGCACGACAAGCCAGTGAAGATTGTAGGTGACATCTGCATGGACATGTGCATGCTCGACCTCACCGACATGGAGGCTGAGGAAGGCGACACCGTGGTCATCTTCGATGCCGAGCACGATATCGCCGACATCGCCCGCGCCTGTCAGACCATCCCTTATGAAATAATGACACGCGTCTCACAAAGAGTGAAACGCGTGTATTATCAAGAATGAAAAAAGGAGGGCAACACCCTCCTTTTTCATTTAACCATTCAACGCCTCGGCGCCGCCCACGATGTCAATCAACTCGTTGGTGATGACGTTCTGGCGTGCCTTGTTGTACTGGATCTTCAGCTCTTGCGAGAGCTGGTCGGCGTTGTCGCTGGCGATGTGCATGGCCGTCATGCGGGCGCCGTGCTCGGCGGTGAGGGTGTCGAGCATGATGGAGTAGAAGTTGGTGCGCACCACCTTGGGAATCAAGTCGTTGACGAAGGTCTCCTTGTCAGGTTCCACGATGTAGTCGAAACTCTGTGCCTCGCCTGTCATCTCGGCCTTCAGGGGCAGTACCACCTCGCGAGTCGGCACCTGTACGCCGGCGTTCTTGAAGTGGTTGAACACCAGTTCCACGCGGTCGACCTTCTTGCTGAGGAAGAGATCCACCATCATGTCGCTGATTTCCATGGCCAGATCATACGACATGCTCTCGGCCAAGGGTGCATGCTGTTTCTCCACCTTGATGCCGAACTTCTTGGCGTAGTCGTTCAGCTTCTTGCCGACGAGAAACACCGTCACATTCTTCTCGCCCAGGCTCTCCACATACTCGTCGTACACCTGCTTGAAAAGCTTGCAGATGCTGGAGTTGTAGACGCCGCAGAGGCCGCTGCTCGACGAGAAGGCCATCAAGGCGACCTTCTTCACCTCGCGGTGTTCGGCTAACGGGATGCTGACCTCGCCCTCGAGGGAGCTGAGGTAGTTGGAGAGCGCCTCGGTCAACTTGTTCTTGTAAGGCAAGAACCGCGTCGTGATGCCTTCGGTCTTCTTCAGCTTGGCCGCCGACACCATCTTCATCGCGCTCGTGATTTTTTGCGTCGAGGCGACGGAGACGATTCTGGCCCGTATTTCCTTTAGTGATGCCATATATCTTGAATTATGAATGCGGAATTATGAATGCGGAATAATGGGGCGAAGCCCAGCGTCGCTTTGCGTTATTCCGCATTCTGCATTCCGAATTCAGCATTATCCATTAAAGTGTTCACTCAAATTCAGCGCCTCCTCCTTCAAAACCGCCTTGATGTCGTCGTCGATCTTGCCGGCTTTCAGCTGCTCCATCACGTTCTTGTGCTTGACTTCCATGATGTCGAGGAACTGTTTCTCAAACTCCAGCACCTTGTTCTCAGGCACTTTGCTCAGCAAGCCGTTGGTGCCGCAGAAGATGATGGCCACTTGTTTCTCGACGGGCATGGGCGTGTATTGCGGCTGTTTCAGCAGCTCCACGTTCTTGCGGCCCTTGTCGAGGATGGCGAGGGTGGCGGCATCGAGCTCGGCGCCGAACTTCGAGAAGGCCTCCATCTCACGGAACTGGGCCTGGTCGAGTTTCAAGGTGCCGGCCACCTTCTTCATCGACTTGATCTGGGCGTTGCCACCCACACGCGACACCGAGATACCCACGTTGATGGCGGGACGGATACCGGCGTTGAAGAGGCTCGTCTCCAAGAAGATCTGTCCGTCGGTGATGGAGATGACGTTAGTGGGGATGTAAGCCGACACGTCGCCAGCCTGCGTCTCGATGATGGGCAGTGCGGTGATGCTGCCGCCGCCTTTCACGATGTCCTTGATGCTGTCGGGCAGGTCGTTCATCTGGCGTGCCACGTCGTCGTTCTTGATGATCTTGGCGGCACGTTCCAGCAGACGGCTGTGGAGGTAGAAGATATCGCCAGGGTAGGCCTCACGTCCCGGGGGACGGCGGAGGATCAGCGACACCTCACGGTAGGCCACGGCTTGCTTCGAGAGGTCGTCGTAGATGACCAAGGCATGACGGCCCGTGTCGCGGAAATACTCGGCGATGGCGCAGCCTGCGTATGGTGCGTAGAACTGCATGGCGGCGGGGTCGGAGGCGGTGGCGCTCACCACGATGGTGTAGTCCATGGCGCCGTTCTGCTCCAGGGTCTTCACGAGGTTGGCCACGGTGGAGCCTTTTTGTCCGACAGCCACATAGATGCAGTAAACCGGGTCGCCGTTCTTGAAGTTGTCCTTCTGGTTGATGATGGTGTCGATGGCGATGGCGGTCTTACCTGTCTGGCGGTCGCCGATGATGAGCTCACGCTGGCCGCGGCCGATGGGGATCATGGCGTCGACGGCCTTGAGACCCGTCTGCAGCGGCTGGTTCACAGGCTGACGGAAGATGACGCCCGGGGCCTTGCGCTCCAACGGCATCTCGTAGGTCTTGCCTTGGATGGGACCCTTGCCGTCGATGGGAATGCCCAGGCCATTGACTACGCGGCCCAGCAGGCCTTCGCCGGCCATGACGGAGGCGATGCGCTGGGTGCGCTTCACCGTCTCGCCTTCCTTGATGCCCTCGGTGGGACCGAGCAGCACCACACCGACGTTGTCTTCCTCCAGGTTGAGCACCACACCCATGGTGCCGTTTTCGAATTCAACCAATTCGTTCGACTGCACCTTGTCCAGTCCGTAGACGTGTGCCACACCGTCGCTCACTTGCAGCACCTTGCCAATCTCCTCGAACTGAACTTTGTTGCTCATGTTCTGGAGCTGCATCTGCAGAATGCTCGATATTTCACTTGGTTTGATGTTTGCCATAGATTATTGATTATTAAATTATTTATTATTCTATTTTGATATCAACAGCTTTCCTGTTTCGATGTATTCTCCGCAGCGAATCATGTAGATGTAAATACCGTTAGGCAAATTACGTAAATCTATTGCCTTTTGGCCTTGTAGACCTTCGAGTGCTAAACGTTGAACTTCAATGCCGAGAGTGTTCATGAGAGACATTGTTGCACTTGAAGTTTCGCTTGGCAATGTGTAAGCCACAGTTGTCCAAGTGCTGGCAGGATTTGGGCTTACGCTTGCCGTAAAGCCTATAGCTTTATTAATTGAGACGTTTGGGATAGGTATACTTCCTCTGTCTCCACTTTCCTTGTCGGGCATTGTTGGGCAAAAGTGAGGTGGCATATCACCATCTGTAATTTCATCGAGTATGGCTCTTGCCATCGCATTAGATGTGCCAGCTCCTAATGTGGCAATGCTGTCTACCATTAAAGTCTCTGCGTCATTTAGTTCAAGAAGCGTACGGTTCTCATTATAAAGACTCTGATACATATGGATTAGACGTAAATAATCTGCATGGTCGGATAAGGCGTCTCCGTGTAGACCATATAATTCAGGGAGCATATCGGCCAAGGCCAGGGCTTGGTTAAAATCACCTGCTTGTATGTATGATGCAATTATCATTCTGTCAGATGCAAGATCTTCCATTTTGCCGAGCCATATGCGTAACTCTTCTGAATTGACGATGCTGTCATTAAGGTTGCTACGTACGATATCGCCCGAAGCCATTCGGAAGTCATGACTATAATGCGCCATTTGGGCTTGAAGGGCAGTCCGAGCGGTGAAACCTGAGGCAATTTGTCTGAGCATGTCTGTCATATAGGAGGGCAGCGGGTGCTCCTTATTCTCTAAGTAGTTGATAAGAGTGTCTTTGTTCAATTCGTCGGGGTTGGCGGCGAGGATTTCAAACAAGACAGGATCTGTAAACACATCGTAACGGTTGGCAGCTGTAGTTAGCACTTCACCTGAGACGTAAGGTGAGAGACCAAGTAGTTGTGAACGAAGCTGCCAAAGGTCATCAGGCGTGGCGTTATTGATGTCGGCCAATTGTGATGTCGTGTTGCCACCGTCAATACGGCTCTCATAGAGTTGCAGAAGATTGGAATAGGTGGAAAAAGCTGAATGATAATTTGACACTAATTCGGCCTTTTCAGATGATGTCTTCACAACTCGGTTGTTTTCTCCATAATGAGGGTTGCAGCTGTTATGGCTTTCTGTACTATTGACGCTAAGTTGGTATATCAGGGAAGAGTTGGGCGTTTGGTCTGTTTTATATAAATCGTAATAATATGAAATCCAATTGTTTCCGTCGTTATAGAAGTGATATTGGTTTCCGCTAAAACTATTACCAGCTGGCGATATGGCCGAACCTTGGAGGGGGGCGATGCCACCATAGTTGCCGTCTTTAAGTACGCAGAAGTCTATAATGTTTCCAGTGTTTGCATTGCAAGTGTAAGTAAGACCTGAGATAGTTGGGGAAGATAAAGTTGTATTGGTGTTGTTGCCAATGGCTATGTTACCGCAATGCAGATTGCGGAATACATTGTGATAGATGTCGTTGGCTCCATGAGAGTTGACAACGCAAATACCGTAGGGAGAGCCAACATTGTTTGCCTTAGGACGGAAAGTGTTTTCTTCAATACACATGCCTGTCGTCTGGTCTGTATATATTCCATAGTCGCAGTTAAAGCCGCATCCGACAGCAAAGTCGTTTTGGAGGATAGTAGCGTAACCTGTGTTAAGGGAGTAAATGCCGTAGGTGTTGTTATAGAAGTCCGAGTTGCTTACAAAGAATGAGCGGGCTGAACTGCCATCGTTGGATGCGTGAATGGCACGGTAAAATCCTGAGAACGAGGAACGTATGGTGTTTTCGTCAGGACAAGGGTAAGAAATGTTTTGTCCACTGGCAAAGCTGCAAAAGGAATTGACCCTAAAGCCTGAACTATAAGCTCCAATGCCCACGCACCATTGCGAAACCCCCGGAATGTTTCTTTTTACGGAGAAATTGCAGCCCAAGAATTCGATGCCGTTGACTCGCGACAAATCAACATGTTTGAAGAAATCCTTCTGCCCAAAATACCTTTCGTCTACGATAAAGGAACAGTTGTGAAAAAAGCTGTTGTAATCGATTTCCACCTCGTCGTTAGGGGAGTGGTTTGTATACCATAAGGCATGCACAGACTTTGTGCAGTTATAGAAAGTGGCATCTGTAGCATGGATGATGCCACCAGTGGTACTGTAAAAGTTTGGCCTCCATAGTTCTACAGCGCATTCTGCATTCTCAATAGTGGCACCGTTTTTTAGTTCAATATAGCCTTGGGCACAGAGACCATGAATAATTTGTTGGTCTTGGCTGCTGTTGCCCCAAACTTCAATGCCAGGCCAAAGCCTATTGTCTTCTGTTGTAATTATACCACCGTCCACAATAAGTTTTCCATTTTGCTTTACAATTATTTTTGCATTGCTTTTCATAACTAGTTTACACTTAATAGTCAAAGTCACTTCGTGCTCAACTATGATATCTCTATAAGATGTAAAATTCAAATCCCATTCAGTATCAGAATTAATGGAATATGGAGTAGATAAATAACTATCGTCTGTAGTATATTTTCTGACACTTGATATTGATAAATACCTATGAATCATACCTATTTGGTCTGGAGTAAGGAATTCATAAAAACTATGTATCCCACCACCTCCATACATAAGGTTGCACGATGGCATATAATCATGAACAAGACCAAATGAATGACCCAATTCATGAGCAATTTGATCACCAACGGATTCGATATACCACATTCGAATATTCGGGTCCCACGGATGCCCTGGATTAACAATTGGGCCATAGTTCTTCATCCAATAGTATTTTGTATAAATACTTAAAATATGTATTTTGCTAGATTGTTCAATATTCGTTTTGCTAGGATAAGTCGCGGCACTAGGTCTATCATGAGGTTCCGACTGAGTAGTTTGGTAAACAATCAGATTGTTATAATTAGTTTCGTTCTCGGTGAAATAAATATTGATTCCTTTAGGAATAGTGGGATTATTATTCAATTGTTCGTCACATATATCTAACCAATCTCCACACCATGCTTGAGGATCATTTGGATGATTATCGTTCTTCCAATAATATGTTGAATCAATAAAAATAAAGTTTGGAAGTATTTGTATTTTTACATCTGATATAAATCCCTCGTTCATATAACAAGAGGTTCCTTCAGGATTTGATAAATGAGAAAACACATAGTTGATTCGTGTAACAAGATCGTTTATTACTGCTTCGTGCTCTGCGTTCCCTTGGATAAAATTACCAGTACCATCATCTTTGTGTAAAAAGATGAAATTGGCTCTCACGTACTTAATCTCATCATTCGTGTTTGGAAGCCATAAAGAATTATCATTAAACAAATCGGATTGGTGAGAGCAATCACCTTCTTGCAAATCTATTAAACTGTCTATGGTACTACATTGTCCAAGAAAACCTATTGGGACTTGATTATGAGCTAAAAGAGCTATATTGAAACAAATGCTGATGGTGAATAAACTTAAACCTTTCGTAATTGTATTCATGGTGTTACTGTTTTTCTTTCAATTATAATGAAATCAGATCTTAATAAACTTCAAAAATATTCTGTTCATTATTGGACAAGACAATTCCAGTAGATAAACACCACTGGGAAGATGTGTTACCGAAATATATTCTGAATGTTCGAAAGTTCCAGAACCATGTTTGACTCCTTGAAGATCATAAATTTGAAATGAAATAGTTCTCATCGAAACAGTTTCAGGATGACTTATTCTAAGAATATCTTTTGAGGGGATTGGGAAAACTGCAAATCCTTGAGATTCTATATGTTCCATAAACCCAATATTTGACGAATACACCGAATCGCACGTTACATCCCCTTGGTGATATAGTATCTCTCCATCTTCAAGGACACATCTAATTCCTGTCATTGCTGGTGTTCCACATTGAAAACTATTGTGGCAGAGCCAATAGATTTCTATTGGAAAAAAATGTTTTGTGTGTCCTATATCTTCAATGATACAGCCTTCGTAATATGGGTAATAAGAAGTTTCATAAACACTATCATGAACATATAGAACTCGGTGGCTTTTGCCTCCGAAAAATAATACGTCGGTTGAATCCACTACGACAGCGAAAGAACAGGAGTCAACTTGAATTGTCCAACTATCGTTTACATGTGCGGAATAGTCATGCAAGGTGGTGAAATCATCCATTTCTTCATTATACCAAAGCAGCCTGTCTGGCTCTCGATGAAGATAGAAAGTATTTTTTCCCATATTTGCGTAATAGAAATCTGATTCGTTGAAAATCGATCCATAGTCATCAGCTTGTTTAATAATAGTACACTCTTTCCCTTTGATTACTGTATCTCCGTCAGTGACTAGATGCTGGTAAAAATACCGTGAAGTCCAAATCTCATGATCTTCGAAACCATAATACCATTCTTTTAATGGAGAACCGTCAAGCGTTTGCGCTCCTGCAATGCCTGCAACCGTAAGCGATAAGAGTAGAACGATTGCGCTTTTCCTTTGTTTAGACCTGTTCATCGGTGCCTTAATTGTATTATATTTGTATGTGTACGATTATGGTTCCAACGGATTACAAATCCGCCAGAACTTATGCTATTGCTTTAGCTTGTTCTTCAATGCGTTCAGCTGTCCCGCCACGCTGGCGTCCATCCGCGTATTCTCGATGTCGAGGATGAAGCCGCCGATGAGGCTCGGGTCGATTTTGACCTCCATCTCGGCGTCGGCACCGAAGGTCTGCTTGATGAAGGCCTTGATTTTATCGTAGCTGGCCTCCGACAGCTCGGTGGAGGTGGTCACCTGCGTGTTCAGGATGTTATGCTTCTGGCGGTACATCTCCATGTATTTCATGGCGATGAGTAACATCTTGTCCTCTCGTTTCTGGTCGGCCACGAAGGCGATGAACTGCTTCAGGCAGTCGTGCAAAGGCTCGCCCACGGCCATTTCCACCAGCTTCACCTTCTCCTCGCGTTCCACGATGGGGTCGGCCAGCACCTCGTTGAATTGGGCGATGGCCAGGAGGTAGTTGTGGGCGAAGCGTGTCAGGCCGTCGTAGACGGCATCTTCGCAGCCTTGCTCTTGGGCCAGTTGGAACAGCGCCCGCGCATATCGCACCGATATTCTTCCGTTGTCCATAGCTTAGGCTTCAATGCGGGGTTGGTCTTTGAGCAGCTGCTCGATATAGTCGTTCTGTGCCTGCTTGTCGTTCAGCTCGCGTTGCAGCAGCTTCTCGGCGATGTCGACGCTGAGGGCGATGACCTCGTTCTTGATGTTCGCCATGGCCTCGGCCTGTTCTTTCTCGATCTTCAGGCGGGCATCGGCCACAATCTTCTCGGCTTCGATGCGGGCCTGCGTCTTCGCCTCTTCGATGAGCTGGGTCTTCAAGTCCTGGCTCTCTTTCATGATGCGAATCTGCTCAGCCTGAGCAGCTGCCATGGTCTCCTGTCGTTTTTGCTCGATGCCGGCGAGGGCGTTGTTGGCCTCCTCGGCAGCCATGAGCGACTCGGAGATGTGGGCGTTGCGTTTCTCGACGGCACCCATGATCATCGGCCAGCCCACTTTCGCCAAGATGAAGAAGACGATGAGGAAGGCGATGAGCATCCATATCACTAATCCACTTTCGGGAAGAAATAGATCCATGTTTTTGTTGTTTAATCGTTGATCAATTAATCGTTGATTGTTGACGCGGGACTTCGGGACTTCGGGACTTCGGGACAAGGCCCTTGAACTTGTCGAAGGGCAGTCTCGCAGTCTCGTAGTCCCGTAGTCTCTTGTCTTTGATTAGCCGAGGACGGCCAACACGCAGACGACGATGGCGAACAGCGTTGCACCTTCGACGAGAGCGCCAGCAATGATCATACCCGATTGGATACGACTGGCGGCTTCGGGCTGACGAGCCATGGCTTCCATGGCCGACTGACCGATTCTACCAATGCCGATAGCGGCGCCGATCACTGCAACAGCAGCTGCAATAGCGGCCAGACCCGGCACGTACGATACTGCTTCAAGGATGGTTGATAATAACATGATGATTAAATTTAGTTTGTTAATGGATTATGTTTGTTTATTCGTGTTCTGGTTCGTGTTGTGCCATGCCGATGAACAGCGATGACAGGATAGTGAATACGTAGGCTTGGATGTAGGCCACCAGCAGCTCCAAGGCCGTCATGAAGATGGTCATGAAGATGCTGACGACGCTCATCACGCCACCCATGCCCGCACCATACATGCCTCCGATGATGAAGATCAGGGCCATGAGCACCATGATGACGATGTGTCCGGCCAAGATGTTGGCGAACAGACGGACCATCAGGGCGAAGGGCTTGGTGATGGTGGAGATGAGCTCGATGATGGGCATCAACGGGAAGGCCTTCAGGAAGATCGGTACGTCGGGCCAGAGGATGTCCTTCCAATAGTGCCTGTTGCCGAAGAGGTTCACGAAGAAATAGGTCAGCAACGCCAGCACCACGGTGATGCTCAGGTTGCCCGTCACGTTGGCACCGAAGGGGAAGAACGGGATGAGGCCGAACAGGTTGGCGAAGAAGATGAAGAAGAACACCGTTAAAAGATAAGGCGCGAATTTCTTCACTTTCTTCTCGGGGATGTTGGGACGGATGATGCCGTCCAACACGGTGTAGGTGAGCCATTCCACCAAGCCTTGGTACTTGGTGGGTTGGGCCATCGGGTCTTTCTTGTATTTCCTCGCGGCGGGCAGGAAGAAGGCCAGGAGGAAGATGACGACGAGGAAGATGCCGAAAGCGTTCTTGGTGAACGAGATGTCGAAAGGCCGCGAGAGGCTACCGTCGGCTTTCACCTCCACCAGCTTGCCGGGGTATTTGTCGGCGCTGATGGGGGAGATGTAGAAGCTGGCACCGTTGTGGTTGAAGGTCTCGCCTTCCTTCAGCTCGCAGACGTGCTTCGACGAGAAGCAGTGCCAGCCGCCGTCCTTGCACTTGACGATGACGGGCAGCCAAACGCACACCGGCTCCTCGTGGATCTCCGTGATGTGGAAACAATAGGAGTCGCCCGTATGGCCGAAGATGAACGACTTGGCATCGAACTTCTCCTTCTTGGGAGGCTGCACGGTGTCTTGCGCCATGCCCTGCGCCGGAGCGAAGGCCAGCCAAGCGAGGAGGAAGAAAAGGATACTATGCTTCAAAACATTACTCATGCTTTGTCTTCTTTGTTCAGATTCTTGATATAATGGTTGTAGACGCAGGTCTCGGTCACTAGCGCGATGAGGTAGGCCGAGGCGGTGATGATGACAAAGGCCTTGCTGCTTTCCTTGACGAAGAGGATGTAAAGCACGAGGATGGCCACGGTGAGCACCAGCTTGATGCCTTTGTAGACCAACAGCCATGTGAGCTTGTTGGGGTGGGCGTCCACGTTTTTCTTCATCAGGTGGCAATAGAAGGCACCCAAGATCATGAAGAGGTTGGGGCCGGTGATCATCCAGTTGTTCCACCACGGCTTGTCGGCGAAGAAGCAGAGCAACACACCGTCCATGACGATGCAGATGAGCAGGAAGACAGCCAGGTATTTTGTCAACACATTCTTTTTCATAGCTCTACGCAGATGGTCAGTTGGTTGTTGTGGTTCTCGACGAAGCCGCCCTTGACGGCAAACTCCTGATGCCCGCCTTTGTCGTCGGTGAAGCTGACTTTGCCGGCCTCGAGGATGGCGACGATGGCGGCGTGGTGCTCGAGCAGGGTGAAGGGCCCCATCTTGCTCGGCACGGTGATGGCCGTGGCCTCGCCGGAATACAACGTCGAACTCGGTGATATGATTTCTACTTTCATCTCACCTTAATATTAATTGTTGGCGTTATTCAGCAGTTCTTCTCCCTTGTTGATGGCATCGTCGATGGTGCCCACCAGGTTGAAGGCAGCCTCGGGGTATTGGTCCACTTCGCCGTCCATGATCATGTTGAAGCCGCGGATGGTCTCCTCAATGGGAACCATCACGCCCTTGAGGCCAGTGAACTGCTCGGCCACGTGGAAGGGCTGCGACAGGAAACGCTGCACACGACGGGCGCGGTGGACGACAATCTTGTCCTCCTCCGAGAGTTCCTCCATGCCGAGGATGGCGATGATGTCCTGCAGCTCCTTGTTGCGTTGCAGCAGCTGGATGACACGCTGGGCGGTGTTGTAGTGCTTCTCGCCGATGATGTTCGGGTCGAGGATGCGCGAGGTGGAGTCGAGCGGGTCGACGGCAGGGTAGATACCCAACTCGGCGATCTTACGGCTCAACACGGTGGTGGCGTCCAAGTGCGAGAAGGTGGTGGCCGGGGCAGGGTCGGTCAAGTCGTCGGCGGGCACGTAGATGGCCTGCACCGAGGTGATGGACCCGTTCTTGGTGGAGGTGATGCGTTCCTGCATCTGACCCATCTCCGTGGCCAGGGTGGGCTGGTAACCCACGGCCGAAGGCATACGACCGAGCAGGGCCGACACCTCGGAGCCTGCCTGCGTGAAACGGAAGATGTTGTCGATGAAGAGCAGGATGTCGCTCACGCCGTCGCCGAGGTTGTCGCGGAACGACTCGGCCACGGTCAGACCCGACAGGGCCACCGAGACACGTGCTCCGGGCGGCTCGTTCATCTGGCCGAAGACCAGCGTGGCCTGCGAGGTGGCCAGCTTCTCCTTGTCGATCTTGGAGAGGTCCCAGTCGCCTTCTTCCATGGCCTTGACGAACTCGTCGCCGTATTTGATGATGCCCGACTCGATCATCTCGCGGAGCAGGTCGTTACCCTCACGGGTACGCTCGCCCACGCCAGTGAAGACCGAGTAGCCGTTATATCCTTTTGCGATGTTGTTGATGAGCTCCATGATGAGCACCGTCTTGCCCACACCGGCGCCGCCGAAGAGGCCGATCTTACCACCTTTCAGGTAGGGCTCCAGCAGGTCGATGACCTTGATGCCGGTGAAGAGTACCTCCTTCGACGTGGCCAGGTCCTCATACTTGGGCGGCTCGCGGTGGATGGGGTATTCCGTCGCACGGTCGAGGCTGCCGATGCCGTCGATGGCGTCGCCCGTCACGTTGAGCAGACGGCCTTTGATCTGGCTGCCGATAGGGATGGAGATGGGCTTACCCAAGAGGTTGACCTCCATGCCGCGCATGAGGCCGTCGGTGGAGTCCATGGCGATGGTGCGCACCGAGTCCTCGCCGATATGCTGCTGGCACTCGAGCACCACGCGTTTGCCGTTGGGGCGAACCACCTCGAGGGCGTCGTGGATCTTCGGGAGGTTGGTCTCGCCACCTTCGAAGTAGACATCAACCACGGGGCCGATGATTTGTGTGATGTGTCCTTTGATCTCTGACATGATATTATTGTTGATTTTTTTATTCCAATTTTGAAAATCAAACTGCAAATATATCAATTAATTTTTTCCATTCACCTGTTTTTGTACAAAAAAGAATTTTTTCCGATTTCTCTTCTTTTTCCATATCGGATTTGCTATTTTTGCAACCCAAATTCTTTTTGCAACAACAAAACGAAAGATATATGCAAAACAAACTGCAAGAATTGACCGATAGGCTTTATAATGAAGGTCTGTCGAAAGGAAAGCACGACGGTGAGGAACTGGTGCAGAAGGCACAGGCCGAAGCCGACCGCATCATCGCCTACGCCAAGGCAGAGGCCGAACGCATCGTCGCCCAGGCCAACAAAGAGGCCGAGGAGATGAGGACCAAGGTGAATGCCGACGTGAAGATGGCGGCCACCCAGAGCATCGCCGTGACGAAACAGGAAATCGAGAAGATGGTGGTGACCCAAACCGCCGAAGCGGGCGTGAAAGCCAATATGGGCAATGCCGCCTTTGTGAAAGAGTTGATTACCAGTGTGGTGAAGGCCTTCAACCCGCAGAATGCGTCGCCCGTCGACTTGAACCTCATCCTGCCCGAAGCCCTAAAGGCTGAGGTTGAGCCTTTCGTGAAGAACGAAATCGCCAACCAGTTCAAGGGCGAGGTGAAGGTGGACTATTCCAAGAAGATGAACGGTGGCTTCAAGGTGTCGCCCAAGGAAGGCGGCTACATGCTGCAGTTCACCGACGAGGAGTTCACCCAGCTCATCGCCAACTACCTGCGTCCCGCCACCAAGAAAATCCTCTTCGGCTGATGGATAACTACGTCTATATCGTGGCTGGCCTGCCGGAACTGACCTCGGGCTTCGAGAACACGGGCTTCGACTATGCCGCCGTCAAGGAAAGTATCATGGAACTGCTCTCCGAGAAGGACCAGAAGCTGGTCGAACTCATGGAGGAGGGCTTCGATGAGAGCACCCTTGGCGCCGACTTCTACGACAAAGCCGCCAAGAGCAAGAACCGCTTCATCCGCGAGTACTTCGACTTCGACGGACGTCTGCGCAACATGAAGGTGAACTACCTCGCCAAGCGCCTCGGCAAGAACGGGGAGGACTTTGTGGTGGAGCTGCCCGAGGCCGACTTCGACGAGGAGAAGCAGATCCAAGACATCCTTGCCGACGCCGACTTCGTGCAACGTGAACAGCGCATGGACGAGCTGAAGTGGGAGAAGGCCTCCGACATCGCCCGTATGGATTACTTCAATATGAACGCCATCCTCGCCTTTTTGGTGAAAGCCAAGACGGTGCAACGCTGGGCCGAGCTCGATCCCGACAAGGGAACGGAGATGTTCCATAAGTTGGTCAAGGAGATTCGAGGGACCAATGCGGAGTTAAACTTAAGTGTCTAGATTGCTTCGCTTCGCTCGCAATGACGATACGGACACGCTTTGCGTCATTGCGAGGAACGAAGTGACGAAGCAATCTAGAGTAAATGCTATAAGAAAGTAATAGAAACAACATCATATGAAAACAACAGGAAAAGTTACAGGAATCATTGCAAACCTGGTCACCGTGGAGGTGGACGGCCCTGTGGCACAGAATGAGATCTGCTTCATCGACTTGGCTGGCGTCGAGTTGATGGCAGAGGTCATCAAGGTGAACGGGAACAAGGCGTCCGTACAGGTGTTTGAGAGCACCCGCGGCCTTCAGATCGGCGACAAGGTGGAATTCCAAGGCTACATGCTTGAGGTGACCTTGGGACCTGGTCTGCTTTCGAGCAATTTCGACGGCCTGCAGAACAACCTCGCCACCATGGAAGGGGTGTTCTTGAAACGTGGTGAATACACCAAGGCCCTGGACGAAGAGAAACTTTGGGACTTCACGCCTATCGCCAAGGCGGGCGACCAAGTCGTCGCCGCCGACTGGCTGGGCGAAGTCAAGGAAGGCTGGCTGCCTCACAAAATCATGGTGCCGTTCAACTTCAAGGGGACGTACACCGTGAAGAGTGTCGCTGCTGCCGGACAATACAAGATCACCGACACTATCGCCACGCTGACCGACGCGGACGGCGAGGAGGTGAAGGTGACGATGACCCAGAAATGGCCTGTGAAGGTGGCTGTGGGCGGCTTCGTCGAAAAGCCACGTCCCTTCAAGGTGATGGAGACGGGCGTTCGCACCATCGACACGCTGAATCCCATCGCCGAGGGCGGCACGGGCTTCATCCCCGGACCTTTCGGCTGCGGTAAGACCGTGCTGCAACACGCCCTCGCCGAGCAAGCCGATGCCGACGTCATCATCATGGCGGCCTGCGGCGAGCGTGCCAACGAGGTCGTGGAAATCTTCACCGAGTTCCCCGAGCTGAAGGACAAACACACGGGTCGCAGCCTGATGGAGCGTACCATCATTATCTGCAACACCTCCAACATGCCGGTCGCCGCGCGTGAGGCTTCCGTTTACACGGCTATGACCCTCGGTGAGTACTACCGAGCCATGGGCATGAAGGTGCTGCTGCTGGCTGACTCCACCTCGCGTTGGGCACAGGCACTGCGTGAGATGAGTAACCGCCTGGAGGAGCTGCCTGGTCAGGACGGCTTCCCCATGGACCTTTCGGCCATCATCTCCAACTTCTACGCGCGTGCCGGCTATGTGAAGCTGAACAACGGCCAGTCGGGCTCCATCACCTTCATCGGAACGGTGTCGCCTGCTGGTGGTAACCTGAAGGAACCCGTTACCGAGAGCACCAAGAAAGCGGCCCGTTGTTTCTACGGCCTCTCGCAGAACCGCGCCGACAAGAAGCGTTATCCCGCCGTCGACCCCGTGGATTCCTACTCGAAATACCTCGAATACCCTGAAATCATCGAGTATCTCAACGAGAAGATTGAAAAAGGTTGGGTCGATAAGGTCACCAAGACGAAATACATTATTAGAAAAGGTAAGGACGCCTACGAGCAAATCAACATCTTGGGCGACGACGGCGTGCCGATGGCGTACCACGAGCAATACTGGAAGTCGGAACTCATTGACTATGTGATACTACAGCAAGACGCTTTCGACAATATCGACGGTTGCTCTCCGCTCGAACGCCAGAAGTTCATGCTCGACTTGATGCTTGAGATTTGCGACCGCAGCTTTAAGTTCGACAACTTCGAGGAGTGCATGACCTACTTCAAGGGTCTGATCAACATCTGCCGTCAGATGAACTACTCGGAATACAAGTCGGAACAATTCAACAAATACTTGAACCAGCTTAAGGAGGAACTGAAACATGAGTGAGAAAGCCTTTCAACGCATCTATACGAAGCTGAGCGCCATCACCAAGGCCACCGTGACCCTTGAAGCCCAAGGCGTGACCAACGACGAGCTTGCCCTTGTGGCAGGCCGTTTGGCGCAGGTGGTGAAAATCAAGGATAACGCAGTAACCCTACAGGTGTTTGGCGGCACGGAAAACATCCCGACCAATGCCGAAGTGACCTTCTTTGGCGAGCCACCTTGCTTGAATGTGAGCGACGACCTCGCTGGCCGTTTCTTCAACGCTTATGGCGAGCCCATCGACGGCGGTCCAGCTGTGGAAGGCGAGAAACGCCAAATCGGCGGTCCCTCCGTGAACCCCTACAAACGTCGCATGCCTTCAGAGCTGATTCCAACAGGTATCGCTGGCATCGACTTGAATAACACCTTGGTCTCTGGCCAGAAGATCCCGTTCTTCGCCGACCCCGACCAACCCTATAACCAGGTGATGAGCATGGTGGCCCTCCGCGCCGACGTGGATAAGATTATCCTTGGCGGCATGGGCCTGACCAACGACGACTATCTGTATTTCAAAAACGAGTTTGAGAGTGCAGGTGCCCTGCATAAGATTGTCAGTTTCGTGAACACCACCGACCAGCCGCCTGTCGAGCGTCTGCTGGTCCCCGACATGGCCCTGACTGCGGCGGAATACTTTGCCGTCGACAAGAACGAGAAGGTGCTGGTGTTGCTCACCGACATGACCTTGTATGCTGATGCCTTGAGTATTGTGAGCAACCGTATGGACCAGATTCCTTCCAAGGACTCCATGCCTGGCTCGCTCTATTCCGACTTGGCCAAGATCTACGAGAAGGCCGTGCAACTGCCCGATGGCGGTTCCATCACCATCATTGCCGTGACGACCCTGAACGACGGTGATATCACGCACGCTATCCCAGATAACACGGGTTACATCACTGAAGGACAGTTGTTCCTCCGTGCCGATGCCGACTCGGGTAAGGTCATCGTGGACCCCTTCCGCTCACTGTCACGTTTGAAACAGCATGTGCAGAACAAGAAGACCCGCGAGGACCACAGCGCGGTGATGAATACCTCGGTGCGTCTCTATGCTGATGCCGCCAACGCCAAGACCAAGTTGGAAAACGGCTTCGACCTGAGCGACTACGACCTACGCTGCCTCGACTATGCCAAGGAATATGCAACTAGACTTCTCGCCATCGACGTCAACATTTCGATTACCGAGATGCTTGACACGGCCTGGGAGTTGTTTGCCAAGTATTTCACCAAAGCGGAAACAGGTCTGAAAGAGACATTAATTCAAAAGTATTGGAAAGAAAAAGAATAAAACTGTAATAATATGAATTGGAATGCATTAGGTGTGGTGTTGCCAATATTAGTGATGATTGTGATCATTGCTGTATTGACAGAAAAAAACGCCACTAAGATTAAAGAAGTTAGAAAAGAGCTTGAGGATCTTAAAAAAGAACTTGACGAAGTGAAAGCTTCTAAGGAATAAGCATGGCTATTAAATTTCAATATAACAAAACGTCTCTGAACGAGCTGAACAAACAACTCAAGACGCGAGTGCGTGCTTTACCTACGCTAAAGAGCAAGGAGAGCGCGCTGCGCCTTGAGGTGAAGAAAGCCAAGCAGCGTTCGGAGAGCCTTGTCGCACAGTTAGAGGCCGAACTCAAATCGTATGAGTACATGGCCCGGCTTTGGAATGAATTTGAGCCAGGACTGATTTCCGTGACCGATGTGAAACTGAAGACCGTAAAGATTGCGGGTGTGCC